>ERZ1034486.27-NODE-27-length-50555-cov-4.511703_pt1 | contig 50555 bp, 56 predicted proteins | sample MGYA00520683_ERZ1034486 | MGnify/ENA primary metagenome ERZ1034486 (study PRJEB33760, sample SAMEA4777685) | hypersaline lake metagenome | biome: hypersaline environment; feature: brines | place: Spain | collected 2012-08 | depth 0 m ...
CGTAGGCGTGCGCTTGAACAGCGGGACGCTGAACGTGAACGGCGAATATTCGCCTGCCGATGAGTCGGCCAGAACGGGAGTCCACGCTGAAAGCCCACCCCTTTAGGGGTGGGTTAGCTTACATAACACGTAGTTGACCACGCTGCTTATACTCTCGTTCCTGTGTAGCGGCGGTTTTTAGACTGTCTTATAATATTCTAAGCTTACTAAAGTATACAAGCTAGGAATAAACAGCCATCTTCAGTGGCGGTGCACACCGACGGGTCTCGGCATGCTATCGCATCGCTGGGGCATCCCGTGTCGAGACTGCGTCGTCTCTCGTGTCGAGACTGCGTCGCCTCCCATCTCAAGACTGCGTCGCCTCTCGTCAAGGGTCGTGCCTCCACTGAGTGCTCTCGCGGTCGGAATCTCGGTAGTAGAGGGTCGTGGCGCCGGTCCCGACCGCGGTAAGGAGCTGGACACCAGAGACGATCATGAAGAACGGGGCGAACAGTCGGTCACCTGGCAGGCCAAGTACCGAGGGAAGGTTGTGCGTGGGGACGAGTAGTTGTCGCCCCCGGACCCACCACACCATGTCCGCTGTTCTCGTCTCCTCGGAGAAGTCGATTGGGTAGACGGGTCGTCGGTCAGGTGACGGGCACTGGGTCGGGAAGCGACACCACCGTGTCCGCAGTTCTCGACGAGGGACCGTACCGACGGACCCCGATACAATAGGGTGTTTGCCGCCCTACCGGCTGTTTCGAGCTACTCGACGAGTGAACGACGCCACTCGTCGGTGTCGGTCGGACACACCCCACTGTGTCCGCTGTTCTGGGTGGCGTTTCGGGGAGAACAGCGGACACGGTGGTGTCGGCGGCTGCGTCGAGACAGCTTTCGATCGAGTATGCCACGGAGAAGCCTCGAAGTGGGCCGTAGTCGGGAGTAACCGGAGAAAACACGTTTGGACCACACACCCACCCCACTTTGTCCGCTGTTCTGAGGAAACAACACACCAGCAGACTGAGAACCGTATCACATCAACTACCACAATCCGCAATAAAATACCGCACAGGTTACTTAGTGGGATATTCTACCACGTGGGTTATAAAAGTACCCGTTGTAATATATACTTCCTCTGCTGTAGGGGCAGGGGTGTACTTCAGTCGAGAACTGCGGACAAAGTGGGGTGGGTGTGTCCCCCCGTTTCTTTATATACTCCGAGAACTGCGGACACTCCGGACACGGTGGTTTTATTTTCCGGTGCGACAACAGTGCTCACGAGATGGGGATGTTCGAGCGGGACACGGAGATCTATCGCGACCGAGACGCCTTCCGCGAGGACTACCAGCCCGACAGGTTAGTCGGGCGCGAAGCGGAGATCGACACCTACCGCGCCGCCCTCCAACCCGTGATCAACGGTGAACAACCGAACAACATCTTCCTCTACGGAAAGACGGGTGTCGGGAAGACCGCCGTGACGCGGTATCTGCTCGATCACTTGGCCGACGACGCGGCGGAGTACGACGACATCGACCTCACGCTCGTGACGCTGAACTGTGACGGGCTCACCTCGTCGTACCAGGTCGCCACTCGTCTCGTCAACGAGTTCCGCGACGAGACGGACCAGATTTCGACGACCGGCTACCCCCGGTCGACCGTCTACGAGATGTTGTGGAAGGAACTCGACGCCTGCGGCGGGACCATTCTGATCGTCCTTGACGAGGTCGATCACGTCGAAGACGACTCGATTCTCTACCAACTCCCCCGCGCTCGGGCGACCGGCAACCTCTCGGAGTCGAAGATCGGAATCGTCGGGATCTCGAACGACTTCTCGTTCCGCGAGGATCTCTCCCCGAAGGTGCGGTCCTCGCTGTGTGAACAGGAGATCCACTTCCCCGCGTACGACGCGACTGACCTGAACTCGATCCTCACCCAACGTGTCGAGGTCGGGTTCAAAGACGGTGTCCTCGAAGACGGTGTGGTGCCGTTGTGTGCCGCCTACGGTGCGAAGGACGCTGGCGACGCCCGCCAGTCACTCGATCTGTTGATGAAGGCGGGCGATCTCGCTCGTGACGGCCCGGCCGACACGGTAACCGAGGAACACGTCGAGGAGGGACGCCGCGAACTCGAACGCGGCCGGATCAGGGAGGGGATCACCGGGCTGACGCAACACGGCCATCTAGTGCTGTACGCGTTGCTCACGCTGGAGCTCGAAGGCGAGACGCCGATCCGGTCGCGAGACGTTCGACCGCGCTACACCCGCTTCGCTGAACTCGCCAACCGCGACCCACTCGTCCCCCGCCGGATGCGGGACCACCTCTCCGAGCTTGCGATGCTCGGGATCGTCTCGGTGACGGAACGCAACGAGGGTCGCCGTGGCGGCACGTTCCGGGAGTACGATCTCGATATGGACGAGTCGCTCGTGCTCGACGCGATGGACGACACTGTCGAGGATGTCGGCCTACACGCCTCCGTGCAGGACTTCCTGATCGACGAGCCGGAGCCTGACGTGGTCGACGCGTCGATCGACGACTTCGGCTCGGGGCGGTGACTTTCTGTCACTTCGACTGAGAGTGGCACTGTGAGGCTCTGTCAGAAGCCTCTCCGGGTTCTCCAAGACAGGGTGGTTGTGAACCCTCGGCAATCGCCGCCCGTCTCTAGTTCACCTGGTCTGGGCCGTCACTCACACGCCCGAGCAACCGCCGGGCGAGCGTGTCGGCGTCGTCTCCGGATAGTCCCGTCCCGGCGTACGCGTCGATGACTTCCATCAGAATCGCTTCATCGGCACGAGTCTCTCGTTGGTCCAGGTACCCCTCCTCACGGAGGTACTCGCGGAGTTCCTCGACCTTCTCGTCGCGGAAGTAGTTCACCTCCTCGGAGAGTCCCTGGAGCAGTTCGTCCGGATCGCCGTCGACACGTTCCGCGAGTTGGCTCGCCTCGTCGATAAAGTTCTCCGACACCGCGCCGCTGTCTTCGAGCGTGTCGCGGCCGACCGGAGTCCCCCGGCCGACGGTGTACGCGTCGGTGAACGCTTCGAGCGCGACGCCGTTCCGCCGGAGACGGTCGCGAGCGTCGACCGAGACCAATCCGTCGACACTGCCTGTCTCCAACAGCGAACTCAACTGGCCCCAGCGGTCGACCCGGACAGACAGGAGATCGTACAACACCTGCGGGTCCTCGGTGACGTACCAGAGGTGTGCCGTCTCTGCACCCTTACGCGGGTCGAACGTCGGCACGTCCAAGCGTTCGCCGTAGGCGTCGTGGTCGTCACCGTCGGGTTCGGGCACGTCGACAGACGACGAATCGACATCGACCCGCGGTGCTCGGTTCGTCGGCTCGTCGTCGTAGACTCCGTCGAGGTAGTGTACCTCGTGGTCGATGCCGGCATCTCCCAGTCGTTCACGGAGGCGCTCGCGTTCGTCGTTGCGGGCGGTGAAGTAGAACACTTGACGACCCTGTCGTGCGAACCCGATCACCGTCTCGATCACTTCCTCGGCGCGGATCTCGTCGAAGACGGCGAGTGTGTCGTCGAGCAACAACGGCGGCGCGGTGTCGGTCTCGCGGTGCTCGACGAACGCGACCCGAACGGACAACAACACTTGGACACGCGTCCCCGTCGAGAGGTCGTCGAGATCGACACGCCGCCCCTCGCCGGTGTCGTACGCACGGAAGGTGCCGTTCTCCAGCCGGAGCTCGAACGCACCGGTCGTGATCTCCCGGAGGAGTTCGTCCGCCCGACGGAACACCGGTTCGCGGCTCGTCGCGGCCGTCTCGTCCGCGACGGCGTCCAACAGTTCGTCCGCGACTGCGTCACCGGCGTCCTCTTCCAGTTCCACTGTCAAGTCGGCCAGTGCCTCCTCACGTTTCGTCACCACTGCCTCTACGTCTGTCGACGCCTTCGCCGAGTCAATCTCGGTCTCCAGTTCGTTCTTCCGTTCGACCAGACCGTCGTAGTCTCTCGCCCGTTCACGAACGTTGTCGAGTTCCGACTCCAGATTGTCGACACCACGTTCTTCCAACCCGGCTTCGGGGTCGTAGTCGTCGTGGCGCTGGAGATCTTCACGCCGTTGTTCGAGCCTCGTATCCGCCGCCTCACGCTCCGAGACGGCACTGTCGTAGTCGTCGTACTGCTCGGCGAGCGTCCGGAGTCGTTCCTCGTCGCCGACTTCGAGACCACGGTCGGTGAACAGTGCCTCGTACTCGGCACGGGCCTCACGCAGTCGTTCTCTCTCCGTAGCCACCTCGCCTGCCACTCCGTCGCGCCGCTCGCGAGCTGCCTCGTAACGCTCGGTTCGGGTTTCGAGGCTCTCGATCACACCGGCGATGTCGGGTGCGGTCTCGACCGTGTAGTCGTAGCTAGGGGTCGTGTACGGGTCGATCAGTTCTCTGATCTCGGACAGCCGACTCTCGATCTGTTCGCGGGCAATCCGGAGGGTCTCCCGTTTCGCCGAGACCGTCTCGTCTGCTGCTTGCCAGCGCTCGATCCGTTCGACTGCGACACCGAGTTCGAGTTCGTCGCCGTCGTCCGGGTCGACACCCAGCGACGCCCGGAGACGCTCACGGGTCGTCTCGACGCGTTCGCGTGTTCCTGACTCGTCGAACGCTGCCCGCAGTCGGTCACGAGCCTCGGCGGCCGTCTCGGCCGTCTCGACATCTGCCAGTGCGCTGTGCAGTTCGGACAGTCGCTCCCCGACCGCCTCGCGGCTCCACTCTGTTGGCGCTTCGAGTCCTGTCTCGGTGAACTGCTGTCGGTGTGTCTCGCGTGGGTCTGTGGTCCGACCGTCGTCTGCACTGTCGTCTGCCGTCCAAGCGTACACCGCCTGTGCGACGCCGACGAGCGCGAGCAGGAACCCCAGCGGGTTCCCCGCCAGTCCAACGGCGACGCCGACAGCGGCGACGAGGAGCCCAGCACCGACGGCGACAGGACGGAGTCTCGTGTCGTCTCCACTCTCGGCCCTGTCTTCGCCTTCGTCGAGAACGGGCTCCGTGAGCCACGCCGCCAGCGCGTCACGGCCGGATACGAGCGTCTCACGGTCTGTCATCGGCTCTCTCTCGACGGCTGGCTCGAACGCCTCGTTGACCGCTGCCCGAGCGCGGTCGGCCGTCTCTGCGACCGCGACCGCCGTGAGGAATCCGCGGAGATCGTCCAGTTCGTCCGTCTCCACTTCACGCAGTGTGTCGTCGTCGAGATCCAACGGGAGTTTCTCGCGGATCTCCTCACGCTCTCGCTTTGCCTGATCGTGCTCTCGCTCCAGACGGTCGCGTTTGGACTCTCGTTCGGCCAGTTTCTCCCGGTGTCCACGCAGGGCCGCCAACTCCGACTCCGGAACGCGGCCGTCGAGTTCCGTCTCGGCCATCTCGGCGGCAGCCGCCCGATCCGTCGTCGCCGCCTCCCAGACCGCTCCCTCGTGACGGGCGACACGCTCACGGAGCCGTTCGAACTCGTCTCGTTCGTCACCGTCGAAAGCTGCCAACTCGTCGGGGAACTCGTCGACGGCCGCGTCGGCCTCGCCGTACTTGTCACTCGCCTTCGCGAACTCGACGGCCACCTGGAGTAGCTCTGCCCGGTCGCGAGCGTCGGCCGCTCCGGCAAGTTCCCTCTCTACTTCGGCCAGTTGCTCGCGTTCTTCGGACAGGTCCGGTGCTTCTCGTCGCCGGCGTTCGACCTCCTCGACGGCCTCCTCGGCGGCTTGTGTCGCTCCGAGATTGCGTGTCGACCGACTCGCGCCGTCCTCCAGCCCGAGTTCCTCGCGGACGGCGTCGACGTCGAACCCACCCGTCGACTCCCGTTGGATCGCGTCCGCAAACGCTCCGCCGTCGCTGCTGGGCTGGAGCATCTCCTCCAGTGACAGCGTGTACCGTTCACCACCGGCGAGCGACGGCACCGGAACCGGGGCCGCCTCGGCCCCGTCTCGGAGGTGGTTGGTGACGCCGCTGTCGAGGTGTACCGCCCGTCCCTCCCCGTCGTACGTGAGTTCCGTCTGCACCCTCGCTCGGCTGGGGATGTCGTTGCTGTCGGGCCACAGCGACCACCGGATCGCTCGCGACAGAGTCGTCTTCCCCGCGGCGTTCCCGCCACAGACGACGTTCACTCCGGACGAGAGGTCTTCGATCGACACCCCGCCGGTGTCGAACCCCGGCGCACGTTCTACGTCGACAGCGTCGACTCGAACCGGTGTTCGTTCCTCGCTGGTGTCACCGGAACCCCCGACCGGCTCTGTCTCGCTCACGACTGCTCACCCCCTTCCTGCGCGAGGAACCGGTCGAGTAGTCGCCGCGCCTGTCGGCGGAGATGTCTCCGGGCGTCGACCTCTGTCGGTCGCTCGTAGTCGTCGTCGTGGTGCCGAAGCTCTCGGTAGGCGTTCGACTCGTGTGTCTCGCGGAGCCGGTCGTGTGCCGACGCGATCAGATCGCGGTACGGCTCCGCACTGGCGTCGGTCTCCTCGTCCAACGCTCGGAGGAGTCCGGCGAGGAAGCCGACGGGGTCGTCTTCGCCGGCGCGATCCGTCAGATCGACTGCCGGTGTCGTCTCCACGCTCACCTCACCGACTCGGAGGGTCGTTCCAGCCTCCACCAACTCCACCTCCAGCAGTTCGCGCTGTCGGTCCAACAGAACGGCGTGTGCGTCCGTCCGCCCCTTGACCGTCAGGTCGGCGACGAACAGGTCCGCTCCGACAACCTGTTCGACGGCTCGGTCTCGAACCCGCTGGTGAACCGTGTCGACAACATCCGCGAAGTCGTCACTCGGGCTCGTCGACACCGTCACCGACTCGAACTGAACGGTCGCGGTGGTCAGCCGGTCGGTCGTCACCGTCCCGTCGCGGTCGACCCGGAGCTCCCACGCGCCGTGGCGGCCAGTCTCTGTCCGGTCCAACGGCTGGAGCGACCCCGGGTACAACACGGGTGGTGTCTCCTGGCGGTGTCCGGGACTATGGAGGTGTCCCAACAGCCAGGCGTCGTGACCTGTCGTCGCCAACTCTTCGCCGTCGATTGGCGCGTACCGATCTGCGCCGCTCGTGTCTGCGTGGACGACACCCACTCGCGGTGTCCCGTCGCCCGACGACACGTTGTCGAAGCCGCCGGACGCCAGCGGGCTCTCTCGCCAGTGTCGACGTGGGAACGACCAGCCGTCGAGACGGAGTTCCACACCGTCCGTCTCGACGGTCGTCTGCTCCCACTCGCCGTTGCGGCCGAGTAACTGCAGGCCGTCGATGTCGTCTGCGAGCCGTGGCAACACGTCGTAGTCGTGGTTACCGGCGACACAGACGAACGCGACGCCCGCCGCGTCGAGGGTATCTGCAGCCTGTTCGACGACGCCGTACGCCTCCGCGTACCGCCGTTCTCGGTCAACCAGATCGCCCGCGACGACGACCGCGTCGACTCCTCGCTGGATCGCGGTGTCGACGACCTGTTCCAGCCCGACTCGCGGCGAGTGTGTGGCCGTGTCGGTGCCGGCTGGGAGGCCGCTCGGCCGTCTACCGAGGTGTACGTCCGCTGTGCAGAGTAACTGTACTGCGTTCATCTCGTAGTTGTGGGTGGTGTGTCGATTATCTAAAGTTGTCGGAGAGGAGACTGTTGAGGAGGGACGAGCCTAGGAGTGATTGGTTTTATTACCCAACGACGAACAGATGCGGGAGTGGATCAGGAGATAATTAACAAGACTGTCGCGGGTCTCACGACCGCGGATACCCATGGAATTCTCTCAGTACGGGGTATTAATGAATTCATTTTAGTAAGTTTTGACAGCAATAAAGCAAAGAATGAGGGCGACTTTATTGCCCTACCTACATCTGCTTTCTTTCTGATTAATACATTAGACAAAAAGTCTAGAAGCATAAAACCTTTATCTGCAGAAACAAAAAAATACGCGTCGGACACCGCTGGCTTAGGCATGGTTGGTAGGGTACCAAATCCAAATAAGGATAAGTATACATTTATTGACTATGATCTTCGAGTCTCAGGTGAAAGAGATATAGCAGATATATTTCCAATCAATACTTTAGAAAGCAATATTGGTGAACCCTCTGATGGAGTTACGGTGACGATATCGAACAACACCTTGTCAGAGAGACGGGAGATCTTAGTTGCATCAGACTCTAAGAGTCTTATCAAAGCTACTGAATTGCGGTATTTACTTAGTATATCTCATAAGTATTTACATAATAGCAAGTTTAGAACATATAGTAATGAAGCAGGGACAAAGGCGACGGCGGTTCTCGAATACGTTGCTGTAGAATTTCTCAGACAATCGACAGAGTCTGTTCCAAACTCAAACGAGATCGAGAATATTGTTCGTGAGTCGTGTGGCGAACTAGGGGTTGATAAAAAGACAGTTGATCAAGCACTGCAAAGACATAATGAGCGAACCGGTCAGAACGCAGAGAAACTCCTCACCGATGTCTGGCGGCAGGCCGACGAAGTCAACTTCGACAGCATCACCAACTCTACGAGAGACTCAATCCCGACAGGGTACGACCCAGATACAACTGAAGACGACTCACAGCCGTCGGAACAAGACACCGACAGAGACCAGATAACCGAGCGGATTGACCAACTTGAAGACGAGTTCGAGACCTTCCGTGAGTCGTCGAAGAACAGCCAGGACGAACTGATTGATCAACTTGAATACCTCAGAAATGAGTTAGTCACTCGTCATAATAATCTGGGAGAACAGGTTGACGGGCTCCGTGAGGATTCAGAAGCCGCCGACGAAGACCTACAGAATCAGATCGACAACTTACAGACCGTCCTCAGTCAACTGGGTGCCACTACCGACTCCCAACCCCCCGTCCGCTCCACCGACTCCCCCGACGACCATCTCGATACCCCTTGGCGTCCGCCCACTGCCCTTGACATCTCGGAGCCGTTCGCCCTCGGCGACACAGACCTCCACTTCCCAGACTCACTCTCTGGAACCGACAACCTCGCCGACCGCATCCACGCGGCGCTCGTCGGCGGAAAACACCTGATTCTGACGGGCCCCCCAGGGAGCGGGAAGACGACACTCGCGGACGACATCTGTGATCACTACGCGCCGAGCCACGAACTCACGACGGCGACGAACGACTGGCGAACGTTCGACACCGTCGGCGGCTACCGCCAGCGTGACGACGGCAGCTTGGAGTTCGCTCCGGGAGTGTTTCTCCAGTGCTGGGGTGACCCCGAACCAGACACGTTGGAGGGTGGGGACGGCGACGCGAGCGACGCAGACAGTGGTGACGGCGACGACACGGACGAAATCGCCGGTCGCAACAGTTGGCTCGTCGTCGACGAACTCAACCGCGCGGACGCAGATCAGGCGTTCGGGTCGTTGTTCACGGTACTGACGGGCGAGACGGTGACGCTCCCGTTCGACACACCCGGCGGCGACCCGATCACAGTCGTCGGTGATCCGGCGGAGTACGACGGCGCACACGTCGACCACGACGGCGACAGCGTGCCGGAGGCGCGTCGGAGTCACTACTTCGTCCCGCCGTCCTGGCGGATGGTCGCCACCGCCAACTCCGCCGACAAGGCGACCCTCTACCGGCTGAGCTACGCGTTCATGCGCCGGTTCGCGTTCGTCCACGTTCCCGCACCAGGCCAGGCGACACTGACAGACGACGGCGGTGATCCGGACCCGGATGTCGTCGAGCCGTACTTCGACTGCTGGGTCGACAGCTGGCGCGTCGACTTCGAAGATGTCGCCGAACAACTCCTCGACCGTGAGATCGACCCGTCGGCTGTCGACGGATTCGAGCCCGACGACGACACAGACGAGGAGACGGTCGCCGACAAACTCCGTGCAGTGGTCGCGGAACACCTCGCCGAGATCTGGGTCGCGGCGAGCGGGTCGCGCGACATCGGCCCGGGGATTGTCGCAGACCTGGCAGAACAGACAGTAGTCAGGCTCGCCGAAAGTGGGCAACTCACCTACGATCACGCAGTTGCGGGGACGCTTCTCCCGCAGTTCGAGAACCGACGGCAGGATCTGAGAGGGTTCTTGGAGGGACTCGACGGTGTTCCTGGGTTCGAGGCCGTCGGTGACGGTGAGCCAGAGTCCGCGACGGCAGTGCTCGCAGCGGACTACCTCGACGCGGACCTGCCGGGTGGCGACCGAGACGGGTCGTGAGCTTCGACAAACCCGATCCCGAGGCGGTCGCGAGTGAGGTCGCAGACTCACTCGTCGGCCATCTCGGCTCGGTGGTGGACACGGACGGGTTCGTCCGAGCGGCGACACCGGACCTCCGGGTGGAAGGTGTGAGCGAGTTACTCCGCTACCGACTCCTCGCGACGGGGTCGTGGCCCGGCCGCGAGGCTGGCGGTGACTGGACGACGACGGCACCAACCGAGCGGGAGCGGGTAGACGCGCCTCCGCTCGATACCGCCGACGAACAGACACGCGGCCAGCCGGCGACGACGACCGCCGACGGGACCGCCGTGGGGGTGTTGGACTTCCTCGCGTTACTCCCGGCGCGGCTCCGTACACTCGACCCGGCGACGGACCACCGACGACAGGTACAACGCGGTCGCGCCGACGGCCCTGTCGACTGGCAGGCGACACGCCGGCACCGGATGCGTACCGGCGGTGCCGACACGGCGTTCGTTACCCGGGCGACAACCGCCGAGACGCTCTCCGAGCGAACCCGAGTGCTCGTCTGGTTGTTGACACGCCTCCGTGAAACGGCTCGCGACGCGCTGGCGACGTTTCGCGGAGACCCGAACAACGGTGACGAGACAGACGACACAGGCGTCCCACCGTGGCTGACGATCTGGGACGACACCGACCCGGAACACACTGATGTCAGCGATGTCGACACTCCCCGGAGCGTGCTCACTGGCGCACTCACAAACAACCCACACCTCGACGGCGTCGACACTCGGGACCTGTCGGTGACCGATCGCGAGATCGACACCGTCACACACGACCGCGACCCGTTGTACGCCGAGGCGGCGGCACTCGCTGGAGAGTTCCGTCGGCTTGAGGGTGGTCTTCCGACCGCCGACGCGGACGACCTCGCGGACCTGTTCCGGATCGAAGCGTTCCAACCGGACCCGACAGAGTCACACGACGGCGCGACCGTCTTTGAGCTGTACTGGGCGCTCCAACTGCTGGACACCGTGCCGAGTCGGCACCTCTCTCGGTTCGACGCGGGTGGCGACCAGGTGTTGTCACACTGGCGAGAGGGTGACTCGGAGTATCTCCTGTGTCACGACACCAACGGAACAGTGGAGTTGGCAGGCACACAACGGAAGTTCGTCGACTTCGTCGCGGCCCACCACTGGGACGACACCCCAGTTGCGGACGCAGAGACCCGTCGTGGCTACCTCCGTCAACACTACGTCGAGTTGGCGGCCGCGAGCGGAATCGAGCGCGGGTACGGCAAGAAGGAACCAGATCTACTCGTGTTCGAGTTCGACGCCGACGCAGACGGGTGGGTGCTCCGACGACTATTCATCGGCGAGGTGAAGTTCTCCACGGATTTAGAGACGGTCAGATCCGGCCTCCAGGAACTCGTGGAGTACGCCGGCTTCGCACGTATCGGTGCGGACGCACGACTGCCGGACGGTGACAGCGACCGGACGCCGGTCGCAGGCGAGGATTTTCTGGACGACCGGATCGAACTCGGGTTGTTCGTCGGCGACGACGATCGCGTCAAACGCGTTGGCCGGGAGAGCCTCCAGGCTCGTGGCTGGAAAGCGGATGTCGACCCCCCACTGTAGCAACCACGCACGTCGGTACCGAGTGTCGATCCGTTTGATTCACTCGGATCGTGTCGGAGTACTTCGACAACTCCCAACTGCCGGAGCGACCCGCTAGCGGGCGTGTCGAACACGCCACCGCGTTGTTCTCACGAGTTCGACCCCACAGCGGCGGGTGCGGACCCAGACGACTACCGCGAGGTGACGGACGACGACGGCGTCTGGCGGTGTCCACACCAGACTGACCCAGCCGGTGCCGCGAACGCGGCCGGTGTGCCCGAGGTCGGAGGGACCGACCGGTGTCCGTTCCACACCGACGCGGCGGCAACTGACACCAGAACACTCACCGAATCGTTCCGCCAGACGGTCGCCGACCCCGACGCACCCAGCGAGTTTCTGGATGTCGAACTCGGTGATGTCGACCTCACGTACGATGTCTTAGAGGCGGCGAGCAACCGGCCGATCGATCTGCGGCACGCGACTGTCGACGGTGACTTCCGGCTCGCTCACGCGACTGTCCGGCAACGGCTCCGGCTCGACGACGCCCGTCTCACTGGGGAACTCGACTGTCAGTACGCCGAGTTCGACGAGACGCTCTCCGCAGAGGGGGTGACCGCCGGCGAGGGCGTCAACTTCGAGGAGGCGACGTTCCGGGAGCCAGTGTACCTCTCGGATGCAACGTTCGACGGCACCTGTCGGTGGATCGAGGCGGAGTTTCGGGCGGGTGTCTGGTGTAATCGAGCGACGTTCGGGAAGTTGAAAACACACCGCGTGACAGTGGACGACTCGGTCGATCTCTCGGAGGCCGAGATCGACGAGATTCAGCTCCGTCAGGGGAAGGTTCACGGTCGTGCGTTGTTCAACCAGACGACCTTCGACACGGCCAGCTTCGCCGAGACCCAGTTCCACGAGACGGTGCAGTTCGACGGCACACGACTCTCCGAACGGTTGTCGCTCCGGAACGTCACTGTCGACGACGAGCTGGTCGTGCGAGACGTTCGAACGCCGCCGGACGGGACGGTCGTTCGCCTCAACGGCGCGCACGTCGAAGGCGGGCGGCTCTGTCCCGCTGTAGCCGACTCTGACGACACCGACACGGGCCCGTTGGTGTACGATCTCGTCGGCGCGACCGTCGGCGACGTGTCACTCGGCAGTAGGGCGAACCTCGACCACTACAGGTTCCTCGACACCACCTTCAAGGGGTTTGACTTCGCTGCCTACCGTGATCGACTCGCGGCCGTCGACTGGCAGCTACAGGCTGTCGAGTGGCCGGCGAGTCGTGAGACCGACGAGCGAGGGTCGACGCCGTCTCCAGGGAGGGTCGAAGCCACGTTCCTGAAAGCGAAGAACGGAGCCAACGAGGTGGGTGACACGACCGCCGCGGCGGAGTTCTTCCGGCGGGAGATGCAGGCGCGTCGCCGGACCCACGGCCGGCAGGTGTTCCACGGTGGCGGTGTCGAGCGAGCTGTCGCCGCCGGGCGGTGGGTCGGAAACATGCTGTTAGGGACAGTCGCAGGCTACGATGAGCGACCGTGGCGCGTCGTCGCGACCGCGGCGGTCGTCGTCTCTGCCGGCGCAGGCGGGTTCAGTCTACTCCTCGACAGCCCGCCGCACGACCACCCTGTCGGCTATCTGGTCGTGAGTCTGGAGTCGTTTCTGACGCTCGTGCTTGCCGGCGGTGCGTCGATTTCGAGTCCGTGGATCCGGTTGTTTGCGCTGATCGAAGCGTTCGTCGGCGCGGTCCTCGTCGCGTTGTTCGTGTTCACGCTGACACGGTCGATCCACCGGTGACCCCAAGAGAGACGGACAGAGCGACGAAACGACCGGAACAGAAGCTCACTACCGCTCGACAGAGACGCGGACGGAAACTCGGACTGTCGCTTCGTCTCCGTCCCCGGCCGGTGTGGCGGACATCTCTCCGTCTGCGTCCGTCCTGTCGTCTGTGGCCGCCTCGTTGCTCGCAGTCGTCGCTCCGGTCTCGGCCGTCTCTCCGCGACCCGAGTTGACTGTCGGTCGTCGCTTCAGGGTTTGCCAGAGTCGTTCCACTCCCGTCTGTCCGCCGAGGCCGTACACGATCACCACTGTGACCGCCAGTGTCGCCGCTCGCACGACGACTGGATCGACGGTTGTCACGAGTGTCTCTGCTGTGGCACGTCGTCCGGGCTGTTGTTTGGTTGGGTGTACACGTTCGATCTCCGGCCGCGAGCGGCCGGTAAGTCGGCAGACGGGCCCTGGGAGTGTCATTCCCAGATCGTCGCCACTGTCTGAACGAGTTCAGCGTGTGGTGTCAGTTTCGCGCAGCGAACCCGTTCCGTGGCTGGAATATCACAGGCAACGTTGCGAGCCGAAATTGAAAGCCAGGCGGGACGAAACACCTACCTTCTCGGCGTCGTCTAGCTCGGGCATGACACCCGCTTGGGAGATTATCGTGACACGCAAAGTTGGGAGTGATCGCCGTGTTCCGGTGCCGGAACGGGTGTTGTCGACACTGACCACCGACGCGGAGCCGAACGACGCACGCGTGTTCTGGAGTGTCGCTCACGACAACGAGTATCTCGTCGTTTCGGACACTCCACTCCAGAAGCCAGCCTACCGACTCGTCACCGACACGAAGCTGTACACGGACGACGACGGTCGGCGACTCCGCCCCCCCCGAACGCGTTCCGGACAATCTCCTGTCTGCGTTCTACCGGGGAAACGAGATGGTGTACCTCGCCTACCAGGAGATGACGACCGGCGAGGGCCCGAGCAGGTGACACAGCGACGGTCGCAGTCGACTTCGTCGGACGAAACGCCGACTGGGAGGTAGAGTCGATCAGTCTCGATCTGTCCGTCCACTGCTTCGACGCGAACGGTAACACGGAGACCGTCGAGCTGTCACACGTCGAGGTGGTAGGCACAGAGACGGTGTCGGCAGAGTTACGAACAACACGGACGACAGAACTCCCTGTTCCGGCTTGGAGTCCCTACACCGTAGGTGGGGTCGGTGTCGTACTGACGACTGAGATACACACCAACAGCGGGAGGAGTGAAGAACGGAGACACCTCAGTGTCACCTGTGACGAGATCGAGACAGCCTTCGAGAGGGTGATCGAGAAGGGGTACGTTCCGTGTGGATCACAGCTTGAGGCCGTTCCCGGGGCGACTCCACCGTACGAGCAACAGTTCCTCCTCGCGAGCCCGGGGAGCGGGGCGACAGCCACGCCGGACACACAGCTTGTGTGTCGGCCGAATCCAGAAGGTATCGAGGTGTCTCCGCCCGATCAGCTTCGAGAGTGGCCGTGAGACAGCAGTACGGCGAAACCAAGCCCAACAAATAGAGCAATAACATCTACATGAGCGAGTCTAGGACCGCCGACGAGGATCCAATAGTGTCGGTCGAGGAGCTGACAAAAGAGTACGGAGACGGTGTCGACTCGGTCGTCGCCGTTGACGGTGTCTCGTTCGGGATCGATCGAAGTTCGATCACGGGACTGCTTGGCCACAATGGTGCTGGCAAAACAACCGTGATCAAGTCGATGCTCGGTCTCGTCCGTCCAACAGAAGGAGTGGTTCGGGTCGGCGAACACAGGGTTGACGACGATCCAAAACGGACGTTTGAGCACGTCTCTGCAGTTCTCGAAGGCGCACGGACGACGTATTGGCGCCTCACGGTTCGAGAGAACGTTCACTTCTTCAGCCGGCTTGCGGGATACGATCCGACAGAGTACCGAGCGCGGTACGAGGAGCTGTACGAGGCCTTCGATCTCGAGAACAAAGTGGACACGACGGTGAACGAGCTGTCACGAGGGATGAAACAGAAGGCAGGCATCGTGGCTGCACTCGCACGCCAGCCCGACGTTCTGTTCCTCGACGAACCGACGCTGGGGCTGGATGTCGAGAGCTCTCTCGAACTCCGCCGGCAGCTGACGACGCTCGTCAGTGAAGAAGGGTTGACGGTGATCGTATCGAGTCACGATATGGAAGTGATCGAAGAGATCTGTAACCGGGTTATCGTCATGTCGGACGGTGAAGTGGTAGCAGACGAGTCCGTCGACACGCTGATCGAACTGTTCGACAGACAGAACGTTGCCCTCTCACTGAGCGGCGCCGACGAACCGACGTTGTCTCGACTCAGAGACGAGTTCGATGTCGTCGACGACTCGACTCGCGACAGCTACGACAGGATCGAAGTCTCGGTCGAAAACACAGCACAGTTGCACAGCCTCCTCGGCCGTCTCGTTGACGCGGATGTCTCCGTCACGGATATCGAGACGACAGAGGTGGACTTCAGCGAAGTGTACCTCGAACTCACGGACGACGAGGAGTGGAACAGAACCGCCGTCTCACAAAACAATGCGTGAGGAGATCCAGACTCGTGGACGACTGTTTCGAGGTGTGATCGGCAAGAAGGCACTGCTGATGTACAGGTACCCCATCAACACGCTCGCATCCATCGTGACGATCTACGTGTTCTTCTTGCTCACGTTGTTCGGCGGACGAGCAGTCGGAGGCGGGGCGTTCGACGACTCGCTCGCATCTATCGTCGTCGGGTTCTTCCTAGTGACGGCTTCCATCTCTGCGTACAACAGTCTCGCCAATGCGTTCGCCGCCGAGGCGTCTTGGGGAACCCTCGAACAGCTGTACATGTGTCGGAGTGGGTTCGGCCTCGTCGCGGTGTTCATCGCCGTCGCGGAGGTGTTGATCTCCGTGTTGACTGCCTTCTCGGTATTGATGGCGATGCTCCTGACAACAGACATTCAGCTCCAGTTCAACCTCGTCAGTATTCTGGTGACGCTCGTGTTGTCTGTCAGTTCAGTCATCGGCGTCGGGTTCGTCTTCGGCGGTGCTGCCGTCGTCTACAAGCGCATCGGAAACGTGTTCAACATCATTCAGTTCGGGTTCATCGGACTCATTGCTGCTCCTGTCGAGTCGTACCCCGCGCTCAAGCTCCTGCCGCTCACACAGGGCAGCTACCTCCTCCGGCGTATCATGACCGAGGACGCACATCTGTGGACGTTCGCTCCGAGTGAGGTTGTAGTTCTGGTCGCTACCGGCGTCGGGTACGCTCTTCTCGGGTACCTCGTCATGCTCCGGTTCGTCCGTATCGCCCGCAACCGAGGTGTGATGGGTCACTACTAGTTTCCCGTCGCCCGGTCACCCCATGAGCCCGTCGTATGCCCGGTGGTTAGCGACGGCTAGAACCGCGACGAGACCAGCCATGGCGTACCCGACCGGAACGAACATCGCGATACTCTCTGTGGTGACGCCGGCGAAGTCGGCAAAGAACGCACCGTTCAACGGACCAAGATACCAGATCCCGAGATACGACGCCTCGAACAGTCGCTGTGAGCCCGTCCACAATCCGGCCACCAGCGCGAGTGATGGCGGAAATACGACCACACCGAGCAGTCCGACGGCGGCCCCCGAGCCGGCGTCGACGATCAAGAGCGCGAATGCGCCGCCGGTGACGGCCAATCCGATCAGACCCCCCGCGAGCCACTCGGCGAACAGCTGCCCGACAGGGTAGTTCGACGCACGGATCTGTTCGAGGATGCCGGCGCGTGCCGTCTGAGAACCGATCCGTGACCATACGAACACCGGCCACACCGCTGCTAGCAACAACACCGCCCGGCCACCGCCGCCGCCGGTGGCTGCAATCCAGAGGGGGCCAACCGCGAGCGCCACGGCACCGAGATACCACCACCACGGGTGACCACGAAGCAGTCGCCGGAGTTCGACAGCCAGTAGACGGCTGACCCCACCAGAGCTCGTCTCTGCCGGCGTCAGCGACAGTTCGCCGACCCGCGGACGGTCCTCTGCCGGGGTCACCGACCCGGTGTTGTCTCTCTTGCCTAGCGGAAGTCGCGAAAGTACCGACCCCAGAGACACCGACGGGATACGCTCTATCACGGGGCCTGGTGTCGTGTCGCGGAAGCGAGCGAACGGCACACTCGCAGTTACCGTGAGCGCGATCCCAGTCACCGCACAGCAGAATCGTTGGAGAAAGAACCATGCCGGCCACCGGCCGCCCTCGTAGTTGAACGTCTGTTCCAGGCCGCCCCCGGTACCGAAACTCACGAAGCCGGTGTCGAACGCTGGGTATCCCGCTTGGACAGCGTCGAACGTCAGTTCGTGCGCGAGTACCCGACCCAACAGGTCAAACAGCTTGGCTTCCGTTTGCACCTCTGCAGGCGTTGCCGTACCCGACGGCACGAACAGCCCCCCGACGACGAAGATCATCGAGACGAGATAGACGATCCGACCGAGTGTTCCGACGAGTACGTCGATCGTCTCGAACAGAATCGCCACTCCGCCGACGAGCACCGCCAACGGGACAACCATGACGAACACCGGGAGAGCGATCACGACAGGATCAGTTGCACCAACCCCGTGGACCGCGTGGTTCCCGACGGCTGCAGCTGCCAGCACACCTGCGGTCAACAGCCCGACAGCAGTGTTACTTCCAAGCTTCCCCAGAAGGTACACCGAACTACGGACGTTACTGCCCGCGACGACCGTGCTGTGGCCGTGTTGTTCGTCCCGAGAGATCGACCCCCGCATCAGAAAGAACCCGCCGAACAACATCACCATCGACCCGGCGACGCCAGCGTTGAGCCCAGTCATCGGTGCAGTCAGCGCTCCGCTCACCAGACTGCCGTCTGCCGAGTAGAACAGTCCGAACGTTCCGGCGTTTATCAGGTATCCGAAGTAGACAACAATTAGTAGAAAAGCGAGGAGCTTCCGGGAGCGGAGTCGCGCGAGTAAGTCCGTTCGTGCGATGTGGTACACGCGACGTGCGTCACGTCGTAGCATTGTTGACTGTACTCAGGTATGCGTCTTCCAACGTCGCCGCTACTGGTTCCGAGTCGGAGGTTGGGGGTTCGTCGGCGAGCAGGCGAAGTTCGAACCCCTCTGCACGCCGAACGGTGTTACAGATCGTGTGGCGCTCGCGAAGACTGTCGGCAGTGTCACCCGGTACGGTACACCTGTACACTCTCCCCTCGACACGGTCGATCAGCGCCTCCGTCTCGTCGTGTGTGACGAGTTCACCGTCGTCGAGAACGGCGACTGTGTCGGCAGTCGCCTCGATGTCACCGACGATGTGTGTCGAGAAGATCACGACTCGGTCACCTGGTGTGTCGGCGAGTGTGTTCCGCATCCGGACACGTTCTTCTGGGTCAAGTCCGACGGTCGGTTCGTCGACGACCAGCAGGTCCGGGTCACCGAGCAACGCCTGCGCGATGCCGACTCGTTGGTGCATTCCGCCAGAGAAGGTATCGAGCCGACGATCACGGACATCAGACAGTCCGACCACCCGGAGAAGTTCGTCAGTTCGAGCACTCGTCGTCTCGGCGTCGAGCCCACGGAGCGCCCCGACGTACTCCATGTACTCTTCGAGGTGTAAGCTGGGGTACGTGTCGAAGTCCTGTGGCAGATATCCCAACACTGATCGGACGGTTGAAGCTGACTCACTCACTACTGCCCCATTCCAGCGAATCTCTCCTTCCGTTGGCTCGGAGACGGTTGTCAGCATTCGCATGAGTGTGCTTTTTCCCGCTCCGTTCGACCCCAACAGCCCGTGAACACCAGCGTCTAGCTCGAGTGTCACTCCACGTACGCCCCATGTCTCCTTCTGATATCTCTTCCCAACGTTTTTAAGTTCTAACATCGCTGGCGACTTATTCGCATACGGGCGTAATAAATCCAGCGGAACGAGTCAGAGCGAGCATCCGGACACAGCTCTGTCCGGTTATTTGAAACTCAAATTCCTGATCGACGAGTCGGAGCCTGACGTGGTCGATGCGTCGATCGACGACTTCGGCTCGGGGCGGTGACCCACCCCTACCTCGATGGAGATCGCAGGGTAAAGCTACGACAGTCGTCTGGAACTGGTACGTTGCACACGCCCGACGACACACCAGACAACTCGGCTGCGGAGCGAACACGACAGCGCGTGAGTGTCGCGCTGGGAGGCCGAACAGTCCACCGCCCGTCGCCAGACGGGACGGGAAGCGCCTGCGAGACGGTCGCCGCACAGTGGGAGACAGTTCCAGTCGACGAGGTGCCACAGAACCACCGGTCGTGTAGCTACGACGAGTGTGCGCCGTACCTCGGGAGCGTCGACATCGCCGCCGACGGGTCGCCAGACTCGCCGGCGTGGCTCGCCGACTACGACCGACCGGCGGTGACGGCACCGGGTGGTGACGCACTCCACCGACCGGACCCCGACAGCCCGAAGCCGGCCGCGGCGTGCCGGACGCACAGCCCCAGTAGCGACTGGCGAGTCGTCGAACTGGCAGAGACCGTGACTGCGTTCTACTCCCCGTGTACCCTCGACAGCTGTCGGACGTACCTCGACGAGTGCGGGGTGTTCGCCGACTCCGAGACACACTGACCAGCCGACTCGCCCGGCTCGTAAGTGCCCCCGTCGTTCCGACATCATTGGCCAGTCCACAGACGAGCGACGAACTGTCCCGCCGCACTGTACGACTTCGAACGGTTCCGAGTGTCGCCACCGGCGAGTGATCTGTTTGTCGCGCGCACCGCTCCTCACGGTCGGGTGACCGACCGTCGCTCCACTGTCCCCGGTCCAGAGTGGCCGTGAACGCGGTCGTCTGCGTACACAGTGACCCTCCCGAGAGCGTATCTCTGTATACAGACACCGCCAGTTCGGGATACCGGCAGAAGACGACGAAGTGGGAACGGGTGAACCAGTAGGTATGGCACGACACACGCGCCGTGCAGTACTCGGAAGTCTCGCAGCAGTCGGACTGGCAGGCTGTGCTGGACGACTCGGTGGTGACGGCGACGCCGAACGAACCACCGAGACATCCGAACGGACGCTCTCGACGGTGCCGGAGACGCTCTCGGTCACGAACGACGTCGGACCGGTTTCCGTGACTGGAGAAGAACGGTCGGACGTCCAGATCGAACTCGCCCGTCGGGGTGACCCCGCTCGGGTCGAACGGCTGACGTTCAGTGTCCAACGTGACGGCTCGTCGGTGTCGTTGGTCGGGGAGACGGACAACGAGGGGCTGATCCAGAACGACGCTGGCCTGTCGTTGGCCATCACCGTTCGACTGCCGACGAGTGTCGCGGTGGAACGGGTGGAAACCGTCGTCGGAGACGTGACCGTCACCGGCGTGGGTGGGAGCCCGACGGTGGAGTCGACCACTAGCGAACTGACAGTCCGTTCCGTGGACGGGTTCGTCTCGGCGAAGACGACGACCGGCGACGTGACGATTAGAGATATCGGCGGAATAGACAGTGTAGCGGCGACAGGCGGCAATCTCGCGTTGGACGTGCCGTCTCTCCGGTCCGACAGTTCGGTCGCCGCGACGGCCGGCGACGTGGAACTCGCGGTCGCTCCCGAGTTGGACGCGACCGTTTCCGCCGACACCGACACGGGTGACGTGACAGTCACCGAGTTGCCGCTCACGGTCACAGAGGAGACGGTCGGCGCGGAGGCGAGTGGAACACTGGGTGGCGACGACTACCGGCTCGAGGTCGAGACGAACGCCGGAGCCATCGAACTGCGCTCACTCTCTGGGTGAGGATAACTCGACACACGACCGTCTCACCCTGTAGACTGCCCCGTCCCCGTCTGTAGCGGAACTGACAGGGAGCGAGCGGAAGCCCATCCCGTTAGGGGTGGGTAACTGACGCGTCCGCGTCCTCGCCCTCGTCACCGGCCAGCTGTCGCATCTGCGCTCTCCGCTTCTCCTTGGCCTGCTCGCGTTGCTCGCGAACGCGGTCGGCCTTCTCGTCCGACCACCGGCCGAACCCGTCGTAGAAATCCCCGCCCTCGTCCTCGTCGAGGACGCGCTCAAGAACGTCGTTGTACGACTCGCCCTCGCGCCGGTACCGGTCGAGGATGCGCTTCACCCGGTCGCTAACTCGAATCTGCTCATCGGCGGTCGCCATCGTTACGTTAACGTTCGCGTCGACGCGGCTTAGTCGTTGGCCCGACCGGCGCCGTGGCCGCGCCATGCTCGCCAAGGTTGGTCGTCGACGGCGACTGACGCAACACCGTAGTACAATTCGAACAGCGTCATCGCCGAGAGCCGTTGTTGGACGAAGTTCGCCGCAAGCTCCTGCGCCTTCGCGACGGCGTCCGCGGCACCGTTCATCAGGTCGATCAGGAACGCGGTGTTGAGCAGCACGCTACGCGTTCTCCAATCGATCGGTCGTCGCTTCGAGGTCGCCACTCCGTCGGCCGCGGCCGCGCGGTGCCAGTCTACCTCCGGCGTTGTCGGCGGTGAACTGACGACGTGTGCGGTGTGACCGGCGTCACCCGCGGGGTACAGCCAGTTGTCCGTCGCCCGCTGCGGCGAGACATAGAGCGACGACGGCGGTCGTTCGTTCGGGTCCGGCGGCGTGTCGAGAGCGCCACAACCGGCCAATCCCGCGACAGCGGCCGTTCCGAAGAGTTGTACCGCACCGCGACGTGTGGAGGGCATCGCTCGCAGTGACGACGTGCCGCGGAACGTAACTGATGGACAACCGACGGACAATCGCGCGTTGTTGGGCGGTATCACGCTGCTTCTCACGCGTGGAGGAAAGCCTGCTACGACGGAGTAGACGGTCCAGCCGGCGAAGATACTGAGTACCCACGGCGATGGCCCCGCAGACAGTTGAACGTGTTCTGCGCCTCGAACGACGAGCAGCCACTCGGGTGCGCCCGTTCGGCTGCACTGACCGTGTCGCTGGCAGTCGTCGTCGGCCGCCGGCGTCGGCAACCCCAAGACTGACCTGCACAGTCGTCACAAGGGCTTTCGGATGCCCTCCACGACACGCCGCGGTGCCCTGTCTGCAGTCGCCGGTGTCCTCGGGATGCTCGGCGGCTGTAGTGCGCTGAGTGACGACCCGTTGCCAATCGAGACGGTCTGGCGGACAGACTTCGACGATGCGTCGTCCGTCGGCGTGACCGCCGACGGCACGTTGTTGGCGGGGTCGCACAGTCCGTTCGCCGACCGGCCGGCCGTCTCGCGACTCGACGAGGCGACCGGCGAGACCCAGTGGTCCGTCACACTCTCGAAAGGGCGGCGGTCGCCGATCACTGTCCGTGGAACGCGTGCGTACCTCAGTTCGATGGCCGGACTCGTCGCCGCCGTCGACACGACCGCCAGCGAGATCCAGTGGCGGCACGAACTCGACGGCACCGCCGAGCAGAGAGACAGCGTCGTCGCGTTCCCACCGTTGCCGTCGGCCGACCGTGTCGTCGTGCCGCTCTCGGCGAACAGTGATCACGGGACCGATCGGCTGGTCGGACTGTCTCGTGCCGACGGAAGCCGAGTGTTCGACCACCGACTCGGTGCGACGCTGGCGGCGGCACCGGGAATGACGGCCGAGGGAGTGATCGCGGCGACACTCGACGGCCGGCTCCGGCGTGTTGCCCCCGACGGCGGAACTGCGTGGGAGCGGTCGGTGACACCCGGTAGCTCTGCGATCGCTATCGCCGACGGGACGGCGTATCTCGTCACCGCGGCCGAACGGCTGTTGGCGATCGACACCACGACGGGAGCGACTCGGTGGACGGCCGGGCTCGACAACACGGGGTTCGCTCGACCGCTCGTCGTCGGCGGTCGACTGTACGTCGGTGGTGCCGACTACACTCTCCGCGCGTTCGAGACGGCCGATGGCCGGGCGCTGTGGCGCGACGACTTGGCGAACGCCGTCACACACGGCCCAGTCGCGGTGGGCGATCGACTCGTCACACTCGTCGGCGGCGAGTGTGTCACCCGCGGTCCCAGCGGGACGGTTCCCTACCGCCCGGTCGTGTTGTACGTCCACGACCGTGACGGGCGGCGTGTCCGCAGCGTCAGACTCGACGACGACCGAGTGGAGTGGTTGACACGCGCCGGCGAGACCGTCTACCTCGGACAGACGTTTGGGCTCGCCCGCGTCGCCCGGGAGGCAATCGTCGATGACTGACCCGTCACGCCACGACGCCGGTGCCGACGCCGTGAACGACGGCAACACAGGTGACGGCGACCGTGCAGGTGTCCGTCGGTTCTCCCGACGGAAGGGGCTCGCTGTGCTCGGGTCGGCAGGACTCGCCGGACTCGCGGGCTGTAGCCTGCGGTCGGTGACGGATCGAGTGTGGCCACGGTGGGAGCAGTCGCTCCCGGCGACGGCAGCGAGCCCACCAGCGGCAACGGCCGACCACGTCGTCGTGGGCGGACAGGACCGGCAGCTCCACGGGTTCACCGCCGACGGCACACGGACGCTCCGGGTCGAGACCGGCGGCCCGGTGGAGACACGGCCGGCCGTGCCCGCGACCGGTGGGCCGGTCCACGCCTACAGCACTGACGGCGATCTCTACACCGTGACCACAGACGGGGAGCGACTGTGGCACGTCGAGGGGCGCGGAACCCGAGTTCGACTCGAACGCCACGGCTCGTTGTTCGTCGTCGCCGACCGAACCGACGGGACGGTGACGGGGTACGACGCTGTGACGGGAGCCACACGCTTCCGGGAGACAGGTGGCGTCTACCCGCCGCCAGTCGTCGAGGACGGGCTGTGTCTCCTGCCAGTCATCGACGACGCGGCTGGGCTGATCGCGGTCAATCTGGAGACTGGTGACCGACTCTGGACGGCCGACTACAGAGACGTGTACGCTACCGCGCTTGACGACGAATATGTCGTCACCCGTCTCGGAGAGACGGTCCGGTGTCACCGGGCCAGGGACGGCCGGCTCCGGTGGGAGACGACGGCTGCCGACTCCGCCTACTCGTCGCTGACCGTCGGTGGCGACCGGGTGTACGTCCCTGCGGAACGGTCGGACACGGACGACCAGTTGGTCGTGATCGACCCCGAGAGTGGCGAGATCACCGCGCGTCACACGGTGGGGTACAGCCTGGCGGCGCTCACCGCCGCGGACGGCGGCGTGTTCACCGGAAGTGTCGTCGTCGACCCGGACGGCGGCTCTCTGATCCGGCTGGACGCGTTCGGAGACGACGACAGCCGACTGTGGACACGGACGACAGAGCTCGAAAGCGGCGGGACAGTCGAGACACTCGGCCGTGTCGGCCGTCTCCTGTACGTCGCTAACGAGGGCGCTGTCGGTGCATACGACCCCGCGACCGGCGAACGTCGGTGGCAGTACGACCCCGACGCCTACCGAATCGGTGTCGCAACCGGTGAGGAGACGCTGTTTGTCTCACACCGGAGCACGGGGAAACTCGTCCGGCTGCCCGTCAACTGAGTCGCGGGGGCCGACGTTGGGTGTCAGTCTGTGGTCTGTGTCGGAGTGATGTACGAGGAGTACGCCGACCAACGACTGAACGCCACCGACGTGAGGACCGTCGTGGTCGTCGATTATCAGGACTCGACGGCGTGACGAACTCCGACGACGACTTCGCCGTCGTGTCGTGCGAACTCGTCGTGTTGGTAGCCCGAGCAGCCGCGTCGGCCAGTGCTGCTCGCGGTGCTGTCGTGAGTCACCGCGGTCGGTAGCCACGGACGCGACTGCCGGCTCAACTTGCGAGAAGACCAGACGAGTGGTCGTGCGTGGCCCAACTGGTCGCGTTCCGGAACGGTCTCGCAAATGTCGTCCCGTGACGAGACGGTGGGTGGCGGTCTCGATCAGGGCTCGTCGTCTGGCTCCAAGAACGCGACCGGGATCGGGTGTCTCGTCTGCTCGGCTCAACGAGATGATCGACAGATTGTGTCTCTCGGTCGACCCCTAGCACCGGTCGTCGGCTTTGGCGAACGCCAACAGAAAATCGGCCTCAACGAACGCCGTCATCCGTCAGACGCCGCCGTGTCCGTCGCTCGCTCGTGATCCTCACTCGCCTCCCGCGTGGCCCGGTTGAGCGCCGCTACTCGGAGTCTCTCTCGGGGGGCTGCATCAAGCGCATCGCCGGTCTCCTCGCGAACGGGTCCAAGCGGGTTGTCGTTGTGCGGCTGTCCCACGCCGACGCGGCCGCTGTGCACAGGTCCTCGCGACGACCGTTCCTGTCCGACTCTTCCCCGTGTCTTCCACCACTTCGCTGACGACGCTCGGGTTCCACTCAAAACGTGTTCACCGTCTGTCGTGGTGTCACAGATCGGCCTGTAGACGTGTTCGATGCGAGTGCTGGCGTGTGGATGACCAGCGTGTCTGTTCCAGACATGGTCGTCTCGAAGGTCGTTGGCGATTTCGCCACGAGAGTGTTCACGGCAGACATCGATTTCGCTGGCCCTACGACTGGAAACGCGCATCTACCGTCGGAGAGCGTCTTCTACAGGGTCCACCGGGCTCTGTCGACACCATAGGCCGCCGGACCGATCGCACTCGACCCGGAGTAGCCCCCCGTAGATCGAGTCAGACCTGCAGGAGCCAACTGATGCGAATATGTATAGCGCTCCTTGATATACAAAACGGTGTATCGTGTGGTAGACGGAGACCTGCTGAATCGGCTTCACCGTCCGTGGGCTCTCGCCGCGAGAGCGATTCAGTTTCGTGTCCTAAGAAGCTAGGACACGGAACTGACTCAGTCTGGAAACCGGGGTTTGAGGTCTCGGACTGGCGGAGAGTATACGTTATACACATTTCGCGCCGGCACAGTTTGTCTTCATGCTTTGAGTAAGCCGCGTATCTGCATCACTCTTGCCGACTCGTGGGTGATCGGATGTCTTCGCCGGGGGTGACGAATTTGTTCTCAACCGGGGAAAGCGCTGCTCAGTTCAAGTAAACCGTATATCGCGATATCAAGATCCGCCCTACCACCCATTCTGACTTTGCACTATTGCAAGATTGTTTTCAACGTTTTTCTACAGTAGATATAGTGAGACGTTCGCGTGTAGCTACGTCATCGGCTGCCGGTCACCACGGAAGAACCTGCAACTAATTATCCCGTGATGGAAACAAGTAGCCGCCGTCACTACCCGCCATGTGTGAACACCGCTGCCGATGGCGAGCTAACCAACGTCGTCCTCCCGCCAAGTGTATTCCACAATATCTGTTACCATAACAACCGGCTTCTTGTGGGCCTCAGGACCCCCGACACGCAACAGTACGTTGACGAGTCGCCAGCAGTTGTACAGCAGCGACGAGAACCCGAACTACCAGAACGGGAGCCGGTGTGATCGCGATGTCGTCGCCGGCAGTAGGTCCCTTATTGACCGGTAGGCGGACTCAATCCGCCACCGCTTCTGGTACAGACGATTGACACGTTCGAGCGCTGCCTCCGTGTTGTCCGGCAGCGACATGTTCGTCTTCTACAGGTAGTACGTCGCGTTGTCGGTGCTGGTCGGTGCGTTGTCCACGAGATCGCCGACCGCCTCCCATGTCGCGCGTTCTTCCTGGTCGTCTTCGACGCCGAGGTCGACGTTGAGCGCGTCGTCGAACTCCTGCCACACCTCCTCCTGTCTCGTCTGGTCGTCGTCCTTTTCATCGTCATCGGCGGCGAACGTTGTGTCCACCTCGTCACTATCAGCCCGCTCGTACAGCGTCGTCCGCTCCTCGTACAGCGACAGTTCACGGTCTCGGAACACGTCAACGCCGCCGGCTGCGGGGCGGTCTATCCGGGTGTGTTCACCCGTTCGTCGTCCCGTGAGGTACGTCACACCCGACCGCTCACACACGCCGCGAACTGCCTCCGTGTCGAACTCCCGGTTCATCAGCAACACCGACGGACTCACCAGTTCCAACCCGCCCTCAAGAAGGTCTGCGACGAACTCCTCGCGAGACTCCATCACCCGCCGCACATGTGATCCCATCCACTCTTTTTGGACAGAGAGAAGACTGTTCACCGCCGTAGGCGAGCGCATCGAACGAGTGATGACTGATGTTCTGTTGGCCGGCTCTCTCGCCAACGAGCAGACACTCCCGTTCGGCGTGACAGCCGCCACGCCCCTACCGAGCGTGGGCGTCCCTCGACAGTCTTCCTCGTCAACTCGCTCGCCGCCCGAACTCCTCCTCACGGTCGCGTGTCTCTTCTCGGAGCTAGAACATCACGCCGGAGCGTTCGCCCTGCACCCGGTCGCGACGGTAGATGTACCGTAGTCCGCCCGGCATCGGTGCCGCACTGTCCGCCTCTGTATCTCTCTCGCCAGTATCATCCGTATCGGTCTCGTCCCCGCCTGCCGCGTTGCTCCCGTCGCTCTGTGACTCCCTCGAAGTTGTGGGTCCTCCAGTCCTCGTCGTCTCCAGTACCGTGCACCACCACCACCACGGCCACCACCCCGCACCGGATTTCCGGAGGGTCGGGCTCCGAGACACTGTGGACTCCCACGTACGTGCCCCGTGTCCCGGCTCGGATTTCATTTCGCACACGGGGGGTACGGCGACATCATCGGTATCTTCAGATCACGGAGGGGGGTCTCGCCGGTCTCCCCCCGACGCCGCGACTCTCGGCACCAGACCGGGCCAGTTCCTCCCGACTGCGGTTCCAGGAGCCGACTGCGGTGTCAGGTTGATCTGTCGACGCCGTCGACACCATCGACACCGTCGTACAGGGACGAGACAGATCCGGGTGAGTGAGGACCTCTACGCTCGGGTGGAATCCGGGAACCGCGAGGGGAAGACTCTGGAGCGACTCGTCGGGGACTACTCGCTGACGGATTTCGCAGACGACACCATCGATCCGGCGTTCAGCGTGGCAGAGGCGACCAACGGCAGTATCGGAGCGACGCCACCCGGACAGGGGTCTCGGGAATGCTCCTCAACACGCAGTATCTCGGCGCGCTCGTCGACGGCGACGAGACGGTTCGCAGCGAGGCCGAAGAACTCGACGCCGAGGGTGTCCCCACGCGGATTCCGACTGTCGTCCTCTGGGATGCGTACACCGGGATCGGAAACGTCGCCTCCGACGCGGTCGGGGAGCAATTCCGGAGGCTGTACGAGCGGCTCCAACGGAGCCGGTTGACCGTCGATCTCACGCGACAGTCGCCCGGAAGACGGGGTCGTTGAACGGGAAGCACATGCGGTCCGACACGCTCACCGAACTCGACGGCGCCGACTCGGTCGTCGCCGCTCACGGGTTGCTCCACGAGGAGCCCGTCATCTCGAACGACACCGACTTCCGAGACATCGATGGATTGGCCGTGGTCACGTACTGAACTCGATTGTTCTGTTCCGGGCGCACGAACCGATCCGTAGACGAGGTTGGATCTCCTTTTCCACACTCCGGAGAGATCCAAATGCGAGGACCGGACGCTCGAGAGTCTGCTCGATTGCTGCCTCGTCGAGCGGATCACTCCGGGAGTGACCCCGTCTCCAGCCGTCGCGCGAGTTCGTCCCGGTTCTCGACCGCGAACCGGACGACCTCCTCGGCGAAGTCCTCGTTTTTCGCCACCGGGCCGTTGTCGTTCAGCTTCGAGATCGCGTCCAGCCGCTCGTGGAGGTCGTTCCACTCCGCTTTCAGCTCTGGGGGGAGGTACATCGCCACCTGGTCCCGTTCGCGGGTCGGCGTACGAGACGCATCCTCCGCCTGATCCGTATTAGACGCGTCGTCCGTATCTTGTGTACGAGACGATTCGTTCGTCTCGCCCGTCTCCCCCGTCTCGGACCCCGACAGTGTGTGGTCCGTATCAGACGCCTGATCTGCATTAGACACCTGACTCGTATTAGACACATGGTACGTATTAGATGCATCGGGCGTATCTGACGTAGTACTCGAACCACCCGTCTCAGACGCCCCATCCGCCTCGGACGTGTCTCCTTCGGTCGAACCAGAGGGCTTGGACCCGCGCGACGGTCTAGAGCGGGACGAGTGAGATATGTCCCAGTCCACGAACGGACGGCCCGTTTCGGACTCCTCAGCCGAGTCGTCCGCCTCGTCGTCGTCGTCGGTCTCCGGGCTGTGCTCGTCGGGGCCCCTCGCGGGCTCGTCCGTCGGGTCCGTCACGTTACGGCACCCTCTTGACGTGGACAGCGATCTGAGTGTAGCGGTCGCACAGCCTCTCGTGCTTCTCGTCGGCCCAGTCGGGGACCTCGGACACGTTCGCCTCGCCGGACCGGTCCCGGAACCACGACTGCATCTCTGTCGAGACGCCGTCGTTGCCCACTTCGTTGAGCACCGCCCCGTCCGAGCGGACCCAGGTTCGGGGGACTGTCGATCAGGGCGTGGTCGTACTCCGCTCCCTCCAAGACGATCTCGTTGAGGCTGTCGAGGTCAAGCCGCCCCATCTCCGAGAGCACGTCGCGGCCGCGGGCCGCGAGCACCCCGGCGAGGTTGATCGTCGTCATCGACTTCCCCACATCGCCTTTCTGCATCCCGGTGTCGAGCCGCTTCACCGGAGACCACCCCCGGTGGCCGGTGTCCGTGTGGTTCGTGCCATCCGTATCATACGTAGTGGACGACTCATACAAACGTAGTATGTTCGACTCGGTACATTAATCATCCGGCGGTGTCAGCGACACGAGATAGAGTTGTGGCTAGCGCGTCGTAGCCTCGGCGGAACTGCCCCGTCGTGACGACGTGGAGTAGGCCCGCCAGCGTACTCACACCGCGGCTGGTGGTGAACGATCCGACTGTCGCGCCACCGAGGAACGCACACGTGTACCCACCCGCGGCGGCGAGACGCCACCGGGGCGTCTCATCCTGCCTCGACGGCGACGACGGTGTCGCGGTCGGCGTCAGTGATCGCCATCCGTCACCTCCTCGTGTGGCGTGACCGTTGTCCAGACGCGCCGGATCTTCTTGCGGCGTTCGCGTGTCGGGGTGGTCTGGCAGGACTGGCAGTGGATCAGTTCGCCGGCGCTGGTCCGCCACTGCCGTGCACCACACTCGTCGCAGGCTGGGACGCGCGTCGGGTCGCGATCCAACAGTTCGTCGGAGACCGCTTGGTACCGCTGCCACTGCTCGCGAGTGTCTGCGATGCAGCCGAACCAGTCCACCTCGTCGTCGAGGCGGTCGATTTTGCGGCGGAGTGCCTCGGTGGACATCTCCGCCGGGTCCGGGTGGTCTGGCTGTTCGTCACGTGCCCGGTGTGTGTTCGAGCGGGTGGCGTCGCGCATCTACGCCACCTCCCGGCCAACGAGGCGGTCGGTCAGGTCGCTCGGGTACGTCGGCGCGTGGTTCGGGTTCCCGGTGAACACCGGGCCGTCGCTCGCGAGGAGTGTCCCGTGCCGGCAGAGATCGAGGAAGGGCAGTATGAATAGGGGTGCAGCGGTCACGATCGACACCACAGCTGTTCAACGAGGAGCGAGTCTGCTACTTGCACAGGCGCAGCAGGTTACTGTTCGCGGTCGGCGTATCCCTCGAGATCAGCCCGCTCTACCCCCACCAGATCATAATCCTGTTCGGTCGAGAGGACAGGTTCGCCCCCCGTGTGAGCTATTCCGGCGTGCACGGCATCGGCGGGCGTCAAATTGTGGTCGCTGATGAACGCCACTGCGGCGAGGAGCGCCTGTTCGTGCTTCGCTGGCCGAACAGGCACCGTCTCGAGCATATTCGGGATCACCGTCGTAACGGGAACGGTATACTCGGCGGCGTCGGGATCATAAAAATACTGCAGGTACTCGGTGTACGCGATAATCGACGTATGTACCTCTTCGGCGTCGACGGCTGCTTTTGCGTCGGCTTTCAGCCAATCGGAATCTTTGGCGAGCGCGAAGAGGAGATCGCTCTCAACGTACACAGTACTACCTCTCCTCTTCTTGTTTCGCGTCGTGTTCGTCCCGTTCGCGGGCTATCTCGTTGTGACCCTTCCGCCGGGCTTCTCTCTGCAGCTCGTCGACACACTTCCCCTCGAGTTCATCTCCGACGGCTTCCTCGACGGCGGCGATTGGGTCGTCGGCGACCGGAAAGAGTGCCACGTAGTCTGGGAGCTCAACGACCCGATACTCTTCGCCGAACCGCTCGCGTACATCTTTCGGGAGGTAAAGCCGCCCGCGCTCGTCGGTACTCTTCGACATACCTCCAGTTGGGAGCGGGAACAGATAGCCGTTTTCCCGTATTCTCGTTCATTTTCCTGTATGAACAGCGGGCCGAGCACAGTAGAGCTCGTCCTGTCGGGGGGGGCATCACAGAGCCTGTTAGGGTGCCGACCGTCGTGCTACAGGAACTCTACGTCGGCGTTGGGCAGGATCGCAGGCGCACCAGAACGCCCGAGACTACGAAGCACTCGTGGCAGACAAGCCGGTTGTCGGGTTGGATGAGACCACCAGCAGACAGACATGCGTGATCGAAGGGTAACACATCGCCAGTGAGACGAAACCCACGCTGGGATCCGCTAATGCAGTCGTCACCGCAACAGGGCTGGTGTTCAACGAACCCGTCGTGACTGACGATACGAGCGACTTCGGGACTGTCGACGGGCTGGATGTCGTAACTGCTCCCTGACCGCGTAGCGCGTCCGGAGATGCGAGTAGACGCGATCGGTCGTCTCGAGGTTCTGGTGTCGGAGTCGGAACTGGATGCCCTCGAGGCGACCACCCTCCTCGCGGATCACGCGGTAGGCCACGGAGTGTCCTGTGCGGTGCTGTGTGGCACTGTGTGGGTGGCTGTGCTGAGAGGGGTGTGATGATCATGCTGTGTCGCCGATGGCGCTCAGCGCCGGCGCCAGCCGGCGCGCGGTTGGTTGCCGCGAGCAAAGCGACCGCGATCGGGCGGGCAGCGTGGTGGCGGCTGCCGTGTGCAGCCAGCCGTTGCGCCACCACCGAGTGGCCGCCCTCACTGCTGGGCGGGTTGCCGGAACCGGAAGGAGGGTGTGAACGACTCTGGCGGTGGTGGCGTCGTCATAGAAGACGACTGTGTCCGCAGCCGGAAGAGCCAGCTCGGGGGTTGGCGGGAGCGCAGGGCTGTAGGTAGCCACAAGGGGCGTGTTATCGGCAGCGGTTTCGAGGGTCGCACTCTCGAAGAGACCGGATTCGATGACGACGAACTCAGCAGTGTCGTACTCCACGTAGCCGGGAAAGGTCAACTCGGAGAGCCACGCGGCCGGGAGGCTCTCGGTGAACGCGCTGGCCCCGGTGACGGTCGCCACGACGAGAACCGTCGGTGGAGCCGTGTGCGGGCTGTCGGGTGCGGAGTCGCCGCCCGTCGCGCTCTTGCCTTACTGCTCGCCACGAAACGGCCGCCCCTCGGAGGTGGATAGGGTCGGCCACGGTCGTGCCGTCCCGTCGGGTTTGAACGAAATCACACCGAACACGACCTCATCCGGCCTGTCCCTCTTTGACCACAGCCACTTGCTCGTCTTCGCTCCGCCCATTTTCAACCCACAATCGTCGCTTTCGCCCACTCCAGCGGTGTCTATCCGCTAGGGTGGCGTCTTCACCTCCAGACGGTCGTTGTACCGCCGGAGTTCTCATCTGGCTCTCAGCTAACTGTCTCACCTCGCTATCTCGTCTGCGTGTCTGCAGGCGTCCCACACGACGCTTGTCTACGGTTCGTAGACCCGAATCTCAGCTACAGTTCGTAGACACGAGTCTTGTCTGTTAGTCTTAGATACGACTCTAAGATTAGACTCTTAGAAAATTGTCTCGGTTGGGAGGCTGTCGAGCCGGTTATGTGAGGAGAGTGCCTGAGACACGTATCTAAGACACATAGTTAAGACACATATCCAAGACAGCTGTCTAAGACGCTTGTCTAAGACACTTGTCTGACACAGTTATATCACTGTCCAATCCAACTGTCTGCGTGTGCTCACGTACACGGTCTACTCCGAGGCAGGAGGCGTCGGAAAGACGACCCTCGCCGCGAACTTGGCCGTCGCGCACCGCCGTGCCGGACTCGACGTGCTCGTCGTGCCGCTCGATCAGCAGGACGGCAACCTCTCTCGGTTGTTCGGCGTCGACGACCGCCGCGCCGACGGTGACGCCGACTCGATCGTCCACCACATGGTCGGTGAGCCGCGTGGTTCATTCGCGGACCTCGTCCGCGAGGTAGAGGGAGTCGACGTGGTTCCGGAACACAACCGGCTGGAGGATCTCGCGGAGATCCTCTCCCGGGAGCAGGAACGCGCCGAGTCACTAGGCGAGGCGTTCAACGTTTACGGTCGACTCCAACACGCACTCGTCAAAGCAGACGCCGCCGACCGCTACGACGTGGTGATCTGTGACCCCCCAGGCACCGCCGGGATGCATCTGTACAACGCGTTGTACGCCACTCGGAATCTCGTCCTCCCAGTCGAGGCGTCCGCGAAGGGTGAGGCGTCCGTCGAAGGACTGGAAGATCTGGCGACGAACTTCGGCGATCAGCTCGGGATCGACATCGGCGTGCTCGCTGCGGTGCCGAACGGCGTGAAAGGGACCGCCGACCAGGAGGCGGTTCTCGACGATCTCTCGTTGACCGTCCCGGAGACAGTTCGCGACCGGACGAGCCTGTTCGAAGGGGCGTGGCGCAGTCACTGTTCCGCGTTCGAGTTCGTCCGTGAACACCGTCGTCGCCGCCGCGACTACGAGGTCGAGACACTGGCGAAACTCGACGGGATCGCCCGTCACCTCGAAGCCGCCGGCGGTGTCGAGGCTCCGTCACCGCCGGAACCGGGGGTGCTCGATCTCGACACCGACCGTGATACTGACGCCACAGAGGAGTCCGAGACAGACACCGAGACCGAGGTGGAGGCATGACGGGGTTCAAGAGCGGTGCGAGCGACGACGACCCACTCGGAGGTGAGAGTGACAGCGACGATCCGGTGGTCGACGACGAGGAGTCGGCTGTCGACGGCGATGACGACCAGTCTGCGGACGGGGACAACCAGCCTGTCGACGGGCGTCAGCCCGTTGACGATGGTCAGTCCGTCGACGATGGTCAGTCAGTCGACGGGCGTCAGCCCGTCGACGATGGTCAGCCCGTCGACGACAGTACGCTCGGCGACGACGACTCGGGTGCCAGCGGCGACACGGCCGATGACCTCGATCTACCGCTCGGGGAGGACCAGGAAGCTGGTGAGTCTGCAGACTCCGAGGGAGCCGTTCTGGAGTTCGAGAACACCGACGCCGCGTCGGGCCGTGTGGAGGTCCCCGACGGCGTGCCGACACCGACAGACGGCCGGCTCCCGTGGCTGTTCACCCGCGACTCGATCACGGACGGACGCGAACGGACGGTCCAACTTCACCTCCAGATCGCGACCGTCGACCGACAGCGCCGCGTCCGCTCGACACTGGAGGACGGTCTCGACGACCGTGTCTCGAAGGCAGATCTCCGGGAGGCGGCGTTACTCGTCGGACTCGCCGACCCTGACGGAGTAACTGCGGTGCTCGAAGCGTGGGGGTACGGCGCGGAGTAAGTCACACGTTTGTCGGCGCTGGCTCTGTTTCATCCGATCCAGTCGAGGCCGCCGAGGGGGTACTGCGCGATGTCGTCACCACTTGATGGGCGGTTCGATGCCGACGACGCCCAGGTCAAGCTGCTCGAACACCAGGTCGACGCCGCCCACCGTCCGCTGTTGGACGGCACCGCGCCCCTGGCCGACGAGGTCAACCTCGGCAAGACCGTCGAGGTCGGGATGGTCCTGAAGGAGATGCACTACCGGGAGACGAGCGACGGCGTCCTGATCCTCATGTCCGCGCAACACCGCAGTACAGTTCGAACAGCGTCATCGCCGAGAGCCGTTGTTGGGCGAGGTTCGCCGCAAGCTCCTGCGCCTTCGCGACGGCGTCCGCGGCACCGTTCATCAGGTCGATCAGGAACGTGGTGTCGAGCAGCACGCTACGCGTTCTCCAATCGATCGGTCGTCGCTCCGCCGCTCGCGCCGCTCGGCAACGGCCTTGCGGACTGCGTCCGCCTCCCCGTCGTCGAGAATCCCGGCGAGGTCAAGCAACGACCGCTCGCTGGCGAGTCGGCGGACGACCTCCGAGAACGTCTCGTCGCTCTCTTTGTGCGCCGCGAGACGCTCGTAGGCCTCGTCTGAGAGCCGGATGCTCTTCGACATGTGGATACAGTTGCGTGCAGCCTCGAAAATCGCTTTTTTCTGGAGGCGCCGATCCGATCTTGGCTCGGCGTCGTCACATTGAGGTATCGCCAGCTTGATACTGGCCAGTTGTTTCGGGGGTACACCTACCTCCACGAGTTCGCCCGCCACGACGGCGCCGTGGTGACAAGTGACGGACGACGGACGCCCGGCGACTGGCGCGGCGACGACGCCAAGATGCTCCGACCCTGAGTCGGCGACGGACGGAACCCGCTCCGTGTCGTCCCGACGCTCAACACAACCAGATACGTCTGACTGTTGGCGTAATTAAAGTGGCACACTGGTGGTCGGCGTTACAAGGAAAAGATTTAAATTATACAGATATTTCTCCACGCTCATGAGAGACAGTTGCACTTGGAGGCAAATCAAATGAAAATAGGAATGCCACCTTCGGTCGTGTCGAAATACTATCTCTACCAAGCGATGCGAACGTTCGGCTTCTTCTGGCCCGTATTTACGCTGTTTCTTCTGGCGCGAGATCTCTCTTTCACACAGATCGCACTGTTGAACAGTATCTCAGCGGGATTCGTGGTCGTCGGTGAGATTCCGACGGGGTACATTGCCGACCGGATCGGTCGTCGCAACAGCATGATCGTCAGCTCGGTGTTGTACGCGAGCTCTATCTTAGGGTTTGCAGTCGCACAGAGTTTCGCTGGATTCGTGATTCTGTGGATAGTGTGGGCGTTCGCACAGACCTTCCGTTCGGGGGCCGGTGCCGCTTGGCTATACGAGACACTAGAGGATCGACTGGACGAATCGGAGTACACACGGGTTCGGGGGCGAGGTGGTTCTGTGAACAAGTGGCTCAGTGCCGTGATGATGCTGTCGGCAGGACCACTCTACGGGGTTGACCAGCGACTGCCGTTCGTTGCTGCGGGGGTACTTAACGCCGCCGCTGTAGTAATTTTGTTCACGATGCCCAAGACGAGCGCTTTTGACGGTGAAAATCCGAGTGAAGAGACGTTTTCTGTCGTTGACGCACTTCCTCTGATCCGTGAACAACTGTCTCAACCCCCACTACGCTCGTTCGTCGTATACGCGGCAGTGTTTTTTGGAGTTCTTCGGGCAGCAGACGAGTTTATTCAGCCAGTGGCGGTGAATGTAGCAGGTGTCCCGGTCTCGGCGATTGGGACACTGTACGCGGGATTTACCGCTGTCTCGGCGGTCGCAAGCTACTTTGCGGGTGATATTGAAGATATGCTGACGACTCGATGGGCGTTAGTTGGGCTCACGACGTTCACTGCGGTCGCCTTGGTCGTTCCCGCGTTTCTTCCAGTGCTCGCGCTCCCGATGTTCTTCATCATGAAGTCGATGAACACGGTTGTTCACCCAATTGTTTCCGGTTATATCAACGACCATGCAGAATCACTCGGACGAGCATCCCTTCTGTCTGCCGCGTCACTCGTCTACGCGCTGTTCCGATTCGTTCTACAGCCTGTCGGGGGTGTGGTCGCTGATCGACTCTCTCCGCTCTGGGGGTTTGCCGCTCTCGGTGGGTTGTTTATCATCGTCGCGGTCGTCATCAACGCGACTGAAGCCCCAGCGGCAGAGACCACTTCCACCGCCGATCAGGTATTTACCTGACATAAAAATTTATTTGATATAAGTTGATTAAAACTGGTTAAGCTGCTTGTGACACACATTTATTCAGATTTAGAACCGACTGATAAGATAAGGAGAGATGAGAAACAATAGACTGACCAATCGAGTGGACCGAAGAACAGGCTAACACGAAAAAAGTTTCGCAGATGAAAACCAACGTGGACAAGTAGTAATTTTAATCGTGTGAGTCCGTTAGCGCCGACCGGCTAGAAACTCGTCGACGCGACGAACAACGGCCAGACCGGGATCTCGAGAACGGCGACGAACGCGTACGTCCACGGGACCGACACTACTCCGAACACGATCGGCAATGCCAGTGTCTCGTCTTGATCCGACTCGGCGACACGTCGTCTGATCACCACTCCGGGTCGACTGTACTCGCGGAGGAAGGTATCGTGGTGGTGCCCACCACCGAGCATGAGCGATGAGTCGTCTACATGTGATCCGATTGGAGACGCGACACCCATCGCTGGGTTCGATCACGGGAGGACCGTGACGCGACCGGCCCAGACGGCGTCGTGGACGAGGTGTCCGAGGTGCGGGCCCGTCTCACCGAAGCTCGGGCGGACTACGAGGCGCTGTTCACTGACCGTGGACTCGCAGTGGGCGACGAAGGTCGGCTCCGGACACCCGCAGAATAGTACGACGACTACGATGCGGCCGTCTCGGACTCCGACGACGCCGAGACGAGACTCCGACGACGCCGAGACGAGACTCCGACGACGCCGAGACGAGACTCCGACAGCGCCCTGAGAATTTAGAGGAACACGACGACTACGACCCGACGGACGGGCTCGAAGAGCGCGACATGGTGGATCTTGAGGCTAAACGCGAGGAGGTCCGCGAGCGCGCCGCTGATCACGACGAGCTACTCGAAAAGAAGAACGACCCAGAGAACCAGATCGCGTCGGACAAGGAGTCGACGGATGTCGAAGAGGCACTGACAGAACGCGACGAGGCGTTGACCGAGTTGCAGTCGGCGTTTCGGGAAGACGCGGGTGACGCCGTCGCTGCTCAACGGGACAGACGTGTGACTACTCGTCGGCTGTTTCGGGTCGCCACTCGACCTCTAGCTCGGGGTCTGCGGACCGGTCCATCTGTCCACCTGAGCTGCGGTCGATCTGTCTCGCCTCGCCACCGGCACACGCTCGGACCGGCTGGGCGAGTTCTGGCTCGCCGACACCTTCGAACACCTCGGACAACACGCCCGCTACCACACCCTCGGAGAGACTGTCACTCAGGTTCTCGACAGTCTGTGCAGCCGCGACCGCACACTGTGACGGGTTTGTCACGCGGTCCGTCGGGAACCACCTCTCGAACGGGAACTGGAACGCCTCCACACGCCGCTGCATCAACACCGTCTGGTTCGGTCGCCGGTTGACGACGTTGGCGACGAGCTGCCGTGGTTGTCGACGTACTCCGGCAGTTCCGCGTACAGCCGTCGCGCGATCTCGTCGATGATTCGGGTTCGACGAGCGACAGACGAACCTCGGCGTCGCGGCGCTATGATACGCGGAACTCGAGTCTGTCGACGGTGACCGGTTCGACGCGGCCGATCAACGGATGCCGCGGTGGACGCTGGACGTGGACGATACCGTCCGGACCCTGTCGCCGGCGGGGTTCCGGCAGTTTCACGCCGGTGTGACCACCGTCGGTCACGGACGGCCCTAGAGATTAATACACGCCTGTCCCCGTGCCACAGTATGGAGGAGTTCACTGCAGACATCGCCTTCGACGGGTTCGTCGACATGCCGGAGTTCTACGGTGAGGGACGCGCATCCTACCGGCTGGCGATGGTGAAACGCCGTGAGGACTTCTTAGACTTGTTCGCGGACGCGGCACACGCTGACGCGGTGACGTACGGCCAGTCACCGTCACTGATGGTGTAGATGCTCCGTGAGTACGGTGTCGGGTCACTTGACGTGCTCGTCGGGAACGTGGACGACTTCGAAGACGAGTCGGCGAAGTCGCAACCGCGAAACCTGTTTCGCATGGCCGGCGAACTCGCAGACCGTCGTGGGGACGACGCAGTTCGAGAGCACCACGTCCGTGAGGCACAGGAAGCGGCGGCACGCGACCGAACACTGACACAGATGCGGGGACTCTCGATGCAGAAGAGGCTCGCTCTCTACGCTACTGCGGCCGTCTCGGTGTTCGACGACCGTCTCGCCTCGGTACCGAACTCGGTCAGCTACGAGGTCTACAACTTCGTCACGGAACTCGTCAGTGTCGACCAGAAGTCGCGAGACTCATTTCTCCGGTATCTGAACGAGTGTGAGACGTACAACTTCGTCGTATCGGAGACGAAAGGGCAAGGGTACGCGAAGGGAGTGGTCAAGAACTACTCGTTCGTCGACGACGCGAAGACGGTTCTGGAGACGTTAGAGAGTGGGCTCGAGATGGACGAGTTGGCAGAGGACAGAGAACTCGTCCGGTCGGTCGTTGAGTCGGAGATCTCGGAGTTCCTCGATGGGTAGGAGACCCCCCGTGTGCGGAGTGAAATTCTCGGCCAACTGTCTCGGATGGGAACCCCCTCTCCCCGTGTGCGAAATGAAATCGGGAGAAGAAGGGGAGGGGGGTGAGGGCGATGCGTAGGCGTGAGATCGACTATACCGCTGGTACTAGAGATTAAAGAAGCTGTGATGCCAAAGGGAAAAGTAGTATATTTTGAAAAAGCTCTTATACTTGCACTCTGAATAGTATACGTAGTACTCAGAAACAGACGTAGATACGGCGCTAGTTGTCGTGTCTACAGAACGTCCACTCTCACTCGTCTCTCGCAAGCTGCAGATAGATATCTACCTTCGAAAGACGCTATTTATCCCGCGTACGTTTGTCTTCTCGGTAGTCTAGTGTACAAACACCGAGAGTGCGGGGTACGAGGTGGGTGATTGCCCGTCCAGTTTGGCTTACTCTTCCACGCCCACCCCATACCGAGCTACCGATTTCATTTCGCACACGGGGGGAGGGGGTTCTCGTCCGGCTACTAGGTAGCTCTCAGCACTCGGCGTACGTATCGGGTCCGACCACCGGTGCAGCAGAGGGACAACCAGTTCGCCCACCGTGTCACGCCGCGTGGTAGAAGACTCGAGGAAGACTCGGGGAAGACTCGAGGAAAAATCGAAGAAGAATCGAAGAAGACTCGAAGAAGAATCGAAGAGGAATCTGGGTTGCGGTCGGCCGAACTACACCAGCGCCGCACGCACCCACACCGGGGGCTGTGCGGGACTGTCGACGCCTACGCCGTCGGAGACGACCAGATGCCGCTTGGGCCGTCCGCGGAGGCCGTCGTGGTACGACGGTATCGTGACGAGCGACGTTCTGCTACATCTGGCAGGGCCCGTGGACAACGGGGTCAGTTACCCCGCCGTCGTCCGTGTGTCACAGACGATATGCGTGACACACCAGTCGTCGAGACGCTGACGACCGCAATCACAGAGCGACTGGCCCCGTACGCCGACGAGCGATTCCTCCTGTTGGACCCGCCACCACGACTGATCGACGCACTCGCCCGAGCGGTCACCGGGGAGACGACGCTGCCCCACGTCGACGTGGTCGCCAGCGAGACGACACTCCGGACGGTCAGACAACAGTTCCTCCTCGCGACCCGCGTCGCCACGGCAGTCGCCACCGGCAGGTGCAGGCTCCGGGGGACCGACACCGACGACCTCTCGACGGTGTTCGTCTCGCCCGACCGGCTGTGTGTCGTCGTTGTTGTCGACGATGCCGCGACCGTTCGGGAACCCCCGTCGGCCGACTGGACGACGGCGCTCTACACGGCGGGACAGGAGACGTTCGCGAACGCCGAGCCGTACCCGCTCCGGACACCGACGCTTGAGGAACTCCTCTCGTCGGACGACTCTCCACTCCCGGCGGCGTTCCACGACGCGTTCGAGACCGCACTCGACATCGCGGCGTCGTTCGACGACCCCGCGTTGTTCGACCCGGTTCGGACGGCACTCGTGCTCGCCGCTCGCCACGAACTCCTCAACTACGACGTGAGCCGGTGGGGGGAGCGGGTCGGCGTGGCGAGCAAGGCGACCTTCTCCCGGCGGAAGGGCCAGCTCGAAGACGCCCACCTGACGACCGAGGAAGTCTCAGCCGGGCTCGGCCACCCCCGACAACGACTCCTGTTGACCGACACCTCACGGGCCGTCCTCGACGAGGGCGGGCTCGCCGAACTGCTCCGGTCGGTCCACGAGTGACTCAGTTGTCCTACGTCGCCGCCGGGTGGTGGACAACGTGACGCTTCACCAGGCCTCCCGAGCACAGTCAGCCGTGTCGCGACAGCCGAACGCCCGACCGCGGTGGCGACCCCGCTCGCCACACTCACAGTAGCTCACGATGTGTCAAGAGACACCCACACACGTTCGCGATCTCGAACAGTTCGTCACGGAGCAGTCGGCCGACAGCCACAAGACGCCGTGGTACGCACTGTGTCCGACACTGCCGGGACTCGTCACGATCACCCGCGCAGTCGACACTGCCTCGGCTCCGACTGTCCAGTTTCTCGGGGACGGGACGGTGTTCCGGAAAGCCAGCCAGCGGTTCCCCGTCGGCGCACGACTCGGCGCGGCAACCGTCGATGTCGGTCCGCGTACAGTCGAGTCACGGTCGTCTCCGACGACGCTCGTCGGTCCGACGGCGGTCGCGGTGGTCGTGACCACGAGCGACGCCCGGTGTGTCGCGGTCGCAGACGACGCGTGTCACGACCGACTACGCGCGGGTGCCGAGCGTGCGTGGGCCGACGGGGACGACACCGGCGTGTCGTTGCCGTCACTCGACACGCTTCTCGCGACGGCCGAACACGAACTGTCATCCGGGTTCCGCGAGGGGGTCGAGACTGCCGTCGACGTGGCCGACGCTCGGTTGCCGGACGGGGTCGTCGACGGTGTTGGGGCCGCGTTGTTGGTCGCCGCGGCCCACGAACTGTTGTTCCGGGACGTATCACAGTGGGTCGCCCGCCAGAGTCTCGCGTCCGAGGCAACGTGTTCGCGACGGCGCGACGAACTGACCGACGCGGGCGTCGTCACCACGAGCCAGGAGACGGCCGAGCCCGGCCGTCCGCGACTCCGGTGTCACCTCACCGAGACCGCTCGCCAACGGTACGACTCGGCGGGACTCCGGCCGCTGATCGAGGAGCACTGTCTGTGACCGACTCGGGACACCGACGCCAGCACGCTGAGCGCGTCAGGTGAGTGCGGCCAACACCCAGTCGGGCGGCTCCGCGGGCTCGTCGAGGTCGACAGCGACGGAGAGCTGTCGGCTCGGCCGGCCGGGCGTGCCGTCGTGATGCGGAAGCGTCCGGAGCAACCCCTCCGTCTCCAGTCGGCCCAGTCGACGTTCGACGGCCTGGTGGCTCACCACGTCCGCGTCCTCCAGCAGGTCGATCACGGTCGGTGCGGTCGTCTCCTCGACGGCGCCGGCCCACAACAACAACGAGGCGAGATCCAGCCCCCGGGTGCCGCGTGTGGTGCGGTCGAGTTCGCGGTCGACAATCTCGGCGGCCGTGTCGCCGAGTCGGTGGGTGACGGTCTCGACGAGACTGCTCCGAGACGGGACCCCCACTTCAGCCGGCTCGGCGTCGTTCCACACTTCGCGGTAGCAGTCGTACACGCCGTCCGTCGTCAGCTGTCCAACCGGCTCGGAGACGGCGGTGTCGAGCGTGAGTGTCCACTGGGGTGTAGCGACGACGGGGTTGGAGACGCTCGCGACGCGCACGCCGGCCGCAGACGCCTGGATCTCGGCGATCCGGCTCCGCTCACCGTCCGAGAGATCGTTGACGAGCCCACGGGCGACGACGAGTGCCGTCGACACCGGCGGGTCGTCGGCGGCGTCGAGGAATGACCGGGCGAGGCCGGCGGTCGGGAGCGTCACGACCACCGGCGGCGACTGGCTGGGCTCGGTGTCGACCCCGAGCCGGTGGCTGTCGAGCGCGTGTGCGAACAGTTCTGTCGGCGATCCTTGGACTGAACGCACTGCTGGCGCGTAGTATCCTCTCGAAATCTAATAAATTACCGATATCAAACGAGACAGTCAGACTGATCTCGAACCGGAACTGAAGAGCGACTACACGACTATTCGAGAACGTGAAAGGGTGTGTAAGCTAACCCACCCCTAAAGGGGTGGGCTTTCACCATGAACTCCCGCTCGAACCGAATCCGGTGCGGATGTTACCCCGCTCGCGGTCAACGTTCCGGTGTTCAAGCGCACGCCTACGGGTGCGCCTCCCTCGCCCCCAGTTTGGTTGCGAAGGAGTCGATAGCCGACGTTCTTGGCCGCGTTGTAGTCGGCGTGGTTCGTGTAGCCGCACTCCCGGCACTCGAACGTGTCCTGCGACCGCCGGTTGTTCGCCGCAGTGTACCCGCACGACGAACACCGCTGGGACGTGTGCGCCGGGTCCACCTGTTCGACCCGCACCCCACGCGCCTCCGCCTTGTACGAGACGTACTCGTACAGACGACGGAACGCCCACTCGTGGAACTGTCGGACGTTCGGCAGCCGGTCACGGATGTCCGTCAAGTCCTCGAACGCGATCACGGTACAGCCCGTCTCGACGGCCTCCGTGACCAGCTCGTTCGCTACGCGGTGGAGGTACTGGGTGAACCGGCCCGTCTCCTTGCGGCCAACGGCTTGGACGTTCTCGTGTGCGGCTCGCGTCCCACGCTCTTGGAGCGACCTGCGGCGTTCGACGTACTCCCGTCGCCAGTGGGTCAACTCGTCGCCGGACCAGAACACGCCGGTCGAACTGACGGCGATGTTCTCGACTCCGAGGTCCACACCGAGAACCGCTCCGTTCTCTGTGGGTTCGGGGTCGTCCACCTCCGTCTTTGCGCGGAGGTGGAGGTAAAAGTCACCACGGCGGTAGTGGAGTGTCGCGCCGGTCGTCTCCCACTCGTCGGACGCGAGGTACTGGGAGTGGGGCGTGTCACGGCTCTCGTCGGGTGTGACGTACTCGGCGGTGACACGCCCACTGGCGGTTGCGAGCGTAGCATGGTCGTCGTGGAAGGTGGCACTCCGCTGGTTGTATTCAGCAAACGGGGTGGTGAACGTCGGCAGGGACGCTTCCGTACCGTTCTTCCACTTGGCAACGGTGGCTCGCAACGCTTGGACGGCTTGATTCCGCGCCGATTGAACGAGGTTGCTGTGAAGCCGCGTTCGGTCACGCACGTCGCTGTACGTGCCGTCGTGCAGGACGGACGCACGGGTTTCGACCCACTCGCCGTCGTAAGCGGCGTCCACGACGTGGTTAGCGGCATCCAGAAACTCGTCCATCGTCGCGTGAAGCAGGTCCGACGCCTCCTCGGTCACGTCGAGCTTGACCGGGACGGTGCGGCGGACCTCCATACACACCACACAAGACTACACATGGAAATAAATGTTATTACTGCCGGCAGGGGAGTTGGCCGGGCAACAACGGATAGACAGTGCGCTCAGTGTCGGCTTCCTCCCACCCCTGAAGGGGTGGGTTTCCGCCTTGCTCCGCTATGAACGACCGGAACCCGCCGGAGGCGTCCACGGACGTGAACGAGGCAGTCGGCGAGGAGTGGGCGACGGAGACGACGCCGTCCGAGCGCGTTTGAGCGGTCGTCGCCCGGATGTACAGTCCAGTGTCGGCCGACGCGGTCGCCGACGAGGCGCGGATCGACGTGCGGTGGACGACCCGAGACGACTACACGTTCCACTACACGGACTCGACAGAGGTGGATCTCCGCTGGGGGCGCCACCCCCACGGCGGCGACTACGTTCGCGCCACCGGCACCGAACACTACCACCCGCCGCCGGACGCGAGTTCTGACCCTGACGCGGTCGACGACTCTTGTGTCGCGGTGTCGCCCGCGGTGTTGGTGACCCGTGCCGTCCTGAAGCTCTGGCGTGTCGCGTACCACCACGGGTCGCTCGCGGTGCTGAACACCGGCGACGACGCCGTCGCCGGTGCGGGACACATCACTTCGAGACCGTCTGGCGGCGAGCAATCGCGCGTCGATGTCGCTCAGGGCTCGCCGTCGTCCGGCTCCAGCGGGACGCGGTCAGGGTCGACCGCTCCGTAGGCACGGTCCGACGAGAGGATCGACAGTTCTCGGGTCTCAGCCGTCGCGGCGTGGAAGGCGTCGAACGGCGTCATCCCGTCCTCGAAGTAGGTGACGGCCTTCAGGACGGTCTGGCGTCGCTCGTCGGCCCCGACCGGAACGAGATCGATGAGGTTGGCGAACAGCCGGACGTAGTCGAAGTCACCCCGTTCCAACACGAGGAGGAGCTCCAGATACGCCAGCGGAGACGTGACGACCTCCCGGTCGTCCAGGACGGCCTCGGCCGACTCCTGGAGCCAGTCGTCGTCTTTGGCGAGGGCCAACAGGAAGTCGGTCTCGACGAACACCCTCATCCGTCAGACTCCGGCGCTGTCACCCGCTCGTGTTCCTCCGTCGCCGCCCGCGTGGCCCGGTCGCGCGCCTCCGCTCGAAGCTGGTCCCGCGACACGTCGTCAAGCGCGTCACCGACCTCCTCACGGACGGCACGCAGCGGGTCGTCGTCGATGGGGACGAGTTCGATTCGATCCGTGTACTCGACGACGTGGAACCGCTCACCGTACTTCTCCCGCAGCTCCGCCGTCAGGTACAGCCGCCCGTTCGCGTCCGTCTCGATTGACACGGGTAACGCTTCTGTGGCACGAACATAGAGTTTTTCCCACACCCGCGGTCCAGAGAGACGGTCAGCGGCGACGCGCAGTGTCGCCTCGTCGAGTGTCGCGTCCGGGTCGGCGTCGGTCATCGATCAGACCGACGCCTGGCGGCTGTCGTCCTCGTGGCCTCACAATGTTCGACGGCGACGGAGAGAACGGCAACGAAGCCGGCGCCGTGGCTCACGCCTCCGCTCCCAGGGCGCGGAGCAGACGGGCGAACACGAGCGTCTCCAGCGCCTCGCGGTCGTCGCCGACGGGCGTGTCCACGCGGGCTTCGAGTTCGTCGGGGGTGTGCGCGGGGTCGTCGCCGGCGAGGTGGTCGAAGACGGCGCGGACGGCATCAGAGCGGGCGGCGGCGGCGGGGTCGACGGCCGACAGGATCGTCTCGCGGTCGGGATCGGCGGGGACCTGCGCGGGGGCCAGGAGGTCGTGGTACGCCGCGAGGGCGACGCCCGCGGCCGTCGCGGCGGCGTAGGCGTCCGTGCCAGCGTCGTGGTGCTCGCGGGCGGTCCACGCCCGCCGGAGCCGGGCGAGGACCGTCTCCGGGTCCGCGTCGCCGCTGTTGATCCGGACGAGCGCGTCACGGTAGCGCTCGCGCGGGGTCGCGTCGTCTGTGTCGTCGAGGCGGGCACCTCGAACGCGGAACTCACGAGCCCAGTCGTCGAGCCCGTCGAGATCGGACTGTTCGATCAGTTCGAGTGCTTCGCGGCAGGCGTCGAGGGCAGTCTCCGCCTCGCCGATTTCGGCTGCGGTCTGCGAGAGTTCCGAGAGCGCTTGCAGCGCGCGTCTGACAGCACCGATATCGCGGAACACGTCCGCGGCGTCGCTGTAGTTCTCGATGGCAGCGCGGTAGTTCCCTTGTTTGTGCTCCACTAACCCGAGGCCTCCGAGACTGGTCGCTTCTTTTATTTTATCGCCTATAGTTTTTGAAATGATTAGACTGTTCTGGTAACGACTACGAGCTAGCTCGTACTCACCGAGCGACTCCGATACCGCTCCGAGGTTGTTGAGGCTACTCGCCTCGCCGGTTTGGTCTTCGATCTCACGGACGATCATCAGACTCTCCTGATGGCGCTCTCGGGCCTGCTCGTACTCGCCGAGATAATGCGCTACTCCTCCGAGGTTATCGAGGCTCTTTGCCTCACCACTTCGATCCCCAACCTCACGAAAGAGTTCCAGACTCTCTTGATGTCGGTCCCGGGCTCGCTCGTACTCGCCGAGGCGCTGTGCAACCCCCCCAAGATTATCGAGGCTCTTGGCCTCACGGCCACGGTCCCCAATCCTGCGAAAGCTCTCCAAACTCTCTCTAAAGTAGTCGCGGGCCCGCTCGTAATCCCCAAGACGCTGTGCTACTATTCCGAGATTTCCGAGGGCGTCGGCCTGACCGCTGTGATCTCCAATCTCGCGGAAAATTGTGAGACTCTGTTGATGTCGCTTCCAAGCTCGCTCGTACTCTCCGAAACTTTCCGCCACTAGCCCAAGATTATTAAAAATTATTGCATCATTCGCACCGGTCTGTGTGTTTGGTGCTTCTTTATCTGCACGCTGGTAGTGTGTCCGAGCCTCTTCGAATTTACCACGATACCGGGCATGATGCCCGAGTCGGATATGATACTCGGCAGAAACTGCATCTAATCCAATGCCACTCTCTTCGTGACGCCTCCGCGCTGTCTCGATTTGTTTCATCTGACGGTCTCTGTCACCTATCTTTCCATACATCTCACCACGACTAAATGCCACCCGAATCGCTGTCTCCGGCGGGCGAGCATCTGGAAGGTCGATCTGCGTGCTATCACTTGTGCCGAACAGCGGCGTTAATCTCGGACGTTCTTCACCGATATTGAAAACCCTACGAACCAGTAGATCGGCTATAGCTTCCGGCGCGTCCTCAATCAACTCAAGCAACTCGGTCTCACCGAGGAAGTCGGACACGACCGCACGTCGCTCGGCGCTGTCCAGCAGCCTGAACACTTCGTTCACGCATCGCCCGAACTCCAGTCGTGCCTTCGCCGGCGAACTCGCGCGTTCTAACTGCTCGCTCAGGTACAGCCGCGACCACAGCGGGTGGTGTGTGCGGTAGCGCTGCCCCTCTTGCCCGAACAGGAGCGGGCCTTGAAGCTGACTCAACAGTTCGTCGACTCGCACGACCTTCTCCAACTCCTCGCCGAAGCCCAGCAGATACTCCCGTCGAACACCCAGTTCTGCCGCGTTCAGGACGTTCACCGCGAGCGCGAGCTTCGCTACTAACGCCGTCTCGTCGGGGCTTTCGGTGTCGAGCGACATCACTTCGGTGTCGCCGTGTGCGAATCGGAACACCTCGCGGACGTTTTCGACTAACGCCGGCACGTCCGTGTCCATCCGCGGGTCAATCTCATCGGTCCAGACCGGGACATGGTACGCGAGCAACAGCATCGGGCTGATGCCGGCGTTGCTCCGGATCTGCGAGAGAATCGCGTCGCTGTCGCCGCCCAGACTGGCCGTCCGCCCGGTCACTGCCCGGTAGTTCTCGATGAAGCGCTCGACCTCGCGGGCGTCCAGCGGCGGCACGTACACCGGTTCGAGGTACTCCGTCCGCGTCGCCTCGATGTCGTTGGCCCGCGCCGACCTGTCGTCGCGTATCTCCGTCAGCCCGTCTCCGGTGTCCGTCCACTCCTCCTTCCGGGAGTTGACGAGGAAGCTCACGTCTTCGGCCGCCTCGAAGTCGGCGACGGTCTCGAACACGGGAGAACTCCCGCGACGGGCGGCGTCCTCGACCGCGACCAACACCGGGCCGTTCTCGCGGGCGGTCTCGATCTCCTCGCGCAGTCGCTCGTAGTCGACCGGAGTCTGGACGCCCTTTCGACGGTAGAACACGGTGCCGCCGTCGTGGCGACGGACCCACGCGGCCATCGCGGTTCGGGTGGCCGTGGTCTTACCCGAGCCGGGCGCGCCCAGCAGCGCCGCGCCGCCGCCGTCCGCGAGCGTGTCGAGCAGTTGCTCGGTCAGGTCCTGGCGCTCGTCGGTGTCGCCCGCTGGCGGTCGCTCGCGTTCCAGGGGGTAGCCCGCCCACGCCTCGCCGAGCGTGAACGACCGCCGCCAGCAGTAGTCGTCGTCGATGCGACCGGTCTCGAACTCGTGTGTGGTCACCCACTCGAACCCCTGTGCCTGCGTCTGCTCGACCGCCGTCGCCAGCGCGTCCACGTCGACGACTGTCGCGTCGTTCACACCGTCCATGTTGACGACTGTCGCGTCGTCCAGCCGCTCGTGGAGATCCTCGACCGCCGCGGCGAGACGCGCCGTGTCGTGGGTGCCCTGCTTGATCTCCCGGAGCGCCATCGCCCGCCAGACGGCCGGCTCGTTGGCGAGTTCCCGCTGGAGTTCGAGGACGAACTCGCGGACGACCGCCTCCGTGTCGGCACCGAAGCCGGCGTCAACGTGCTTCGCGGCCGCCTGCTCGCGGAAGGCGTCAGCGATCTCTGTGACGCGCAGCGGCTCACCCCGCTTGAACCGCTCGACACACTCACCGACCGTGTCGTCGGTGAGCGCGTCCACGAGGTGCTCCGGGTCGAACTCGCTGTGCTCGGCCGCGACCGTCTCGGCCGCCTGGGTGACGCGGTCTGCGACCGAGTCCGCCCTGGCGACACTGACGCCACGCGCGAGCACGTCGTAGAGCAACTTCGTGGTCAACCCCGTGAGGATCGACTCCATCGCCGCTAGATTCGAGGCTAGGAACCCTAAATCTGTGGTGAGGAGAAATCGTGTCGACCGCCGGGCGCCCGCCGGCTCACGTCGAGATCGACGGAGAACGGTGGCGGACCGTCTGGCCGTCGCGGTCGAGAATCTGCTTCGTGGTCAGTCGGTGGATCGTCTCGTCGGTGGCGTCGTGTTGTTCGTCTGAAAGCGTCCGTACCTCCGAACGGACGCGCTCCCGGATTGTCTCGACATCTGTGATCCCGTCGTCGACGGCCCCTAACACCGTGTACTCGACTTCGAATTCGGTAGCGAACGCCGAGATCTCTGACGTGAAGCGGTCTGGAAGCCCCGTGAGTGAACTCACTGCCGTCTCGACCGCGAACAACGGGTGAGGCCGATCACGAATCTGCCGTGCTTCGGTCGGACCAGTGTTGAACGGCCGTTGTGCTTCGATCTCAGTGACGACAGCCTCGTAGTCGATTCCACGCTGTGCGTACACCCGCATATCTTCGAGGTCTCGATGGCGACCGCCCGCGAGGTCACCGCCAGAGACGGCCTTCAGCAGAAACATGTCCTCGTCGGACAACACGAACGTCTTCGCGTGCGTTCCGGCCCAGAACTCCGCCGCCCGGTCGTGCATCCGCTCTGTGAGCCACACCTTCCCGACGATCTGTTGTTCGAAGAGGTCGAGTTGCAGGCCTCGGTCGTCGTGATAGAGTTCGACAGTCCTCCCGACACCTTCGAACGGTGCCGTCGGCTCGCCGGCGACAGTGAATCCCCTGTTCATCAGTGTCTGGTAGACGTGCTCGAACTCGGCAGTCACGCCCACCGCGAGGTCGATGTCTTCAGTCTGGTCTCGGAGCCCCTGAACGGTCATCGCAGACCCTCCGAGGAGGTACAGTCGGACAGACTCCGAGAGTCAGTCGTCGAACTGTTCGAGCACACTGCGGACCGCCTCACCGCCGGAGAACACGGTCACGCGAGCCCGTACTGTGCTTCGAGCGATTCGAACGCCGTCTCGCTCGGGAGCGGGACGGGCGACGACTCGGGCGGGTCGGACGCGGTGTCGAGCCACTGGGCCATCGCGGCGACGGCGGCGTCGAGACCGTACCAC
>ERZ1034486.28-NODE-28-length-48200-cov-5.661772_pt1 | contig 48200 bp, 48 predicted proteins | sample MGYA00520683_ERZ1034486 | MGnify/ENA primary metagenome ERZ1034486 (study PRJEB33760, sample SAMEA4777685) | hypersaline lake metagenome | biome: hypersaline environment; feature: brines | place: Spain | collected 2012-08 | depth 0 m ...
GCCGTTGGCTCTCGTCGTCGGTCCGCACGAACAGTCGTTCGAGTTCGAGCCCCGGGAGACGGTCGAGCAACGCGACACTACTCTCTGTCTCTCGCGCCGCATCCAACCCGACACGCCACTGTGGCGTCTCCAGCAGTCTGTCGTACGCGACCAGACAGTCGTCGTACAGCCGGTACTCTAAGTGCCCATGGAGCAGATCCCGTTCAATCACGAGTGGCACCGCTCCGATCACTGCGACAGTGACGAGTAGGCCGGCGGCGGCGACGACGCCAGCAGTGTCGTCGAGTGCGAACCAGAGAAACGCCGCGATTATCAGGGGAAGCAATCCGGCACGGTTTCCGAACGTCCGGCCAGGGCTCGTCACCACTCGCGCACAGGCGAGACTCCGACGGTCCGTCCGCCACCGGGCTCGTGGCTCTCCGTCACCGTCCGGTACCGGCGTTCGCTCACCGACTCGTGTGTCGGGCTGTGCGACCTCGGGGAGCAGTCGTTTGAACAGCCCGAACTCCCGGATCGTGTCGGCAATCGTCTGCCCGTAGACGACGAGCACGACCGGCGGCTGTGGGTCGACCGGGCCACCATCCTGAAACGTGAACAACAGGATCAGGAACAGAAACGCGCACGGTCCCAGGAGGTCTCGGAGCGTGAACACGACACCCGGCGACAGCTCCGCGTACGTCCGTCGACGAAGCCGCAGAAACAACGCTACGAGTTCGCCGACCACCACCCCGGCGGCACCGGCCAGGAGATCGAACCGTTGTGCGACGAGGTGGTCCAGGCCGGCGATTGCTACCACGCCGGCGCCCGCGAACACCCAGAGGACCAACGCGAGCGAACCGGCGTGGAACGCCGCCGGCAGCCCGTGTGGGTGGATTCGAGGGAGAGGCCCCGGCGTCGGAATTCCCCCGCGTTTCTCCCGGAGTTTTGCGAACGCCGGCATGTGTAGCTTGGTTGTCTCGTTGTTCGGCAGACCCGCGAACGTCGTCTCGATGGACAGCCGCACGGCCGTCGTCCCTACTTCGAGCCAGTAGATCACTAGCACGACACCGAGCTGCCAGCCGAGTTCGATAATGCCGACCATCGGGACGAGAAACGTTGTCGCCGGGTGGACGAGCCGATTAAGACGGCCGGTATCGGCGGTCATCTACACGTCTGTGTCCGGCGGTCACGACTCGAAGCTGTTGGTTCACCGACGCAGTGTGCGGGACCCAAGTCGGGACGGCTCAGTCGCCGTGCCCGCCGACTCCAGGGTCCGTCAGATCCGCCTGCATCACGAAGTCCGGCTCGTCCGAGATCGGACACCGCACCGCGGCGAGATCACTCACCCACCGCACCCCCTCGGGGACGAACACCCGAACCACGTCGGCGTCGATCTCGGCGGCGTCACGCGCGACAGCGGCCATCACGGCCTCAGAGGCGGCCGGTGAGTTCCACGCGCCGACGGCGTACGTCGCTCGCTTCCGGACCCCCTCGTCGGTCTCCCACTCGCTGGTTCGCGCGCGCAGTGACAGTCCACACGTGCCGCCGTCCTGAACGACGAACAAGGCGTCCTCGTCTGCGGCCCGCCGGAGATCACCTCGCCGCAGCTCGGAGGCCGCCCACGACTCCCCGAAGTCGAGTGCGAGCCCCGACAACGCCGTCCGGGCGTCGCTGTCCGTCCAGAACGACCAGGCCGCGGCGGGGTCGGCGACGACATCCATCGACGGCTCCGCGTCGGCGTCCGGCTCCGGCATCGCGTAGCGAAACTCCGTCCCGGGGTCGAACCCAACGTCACGCGAGTGACCGAGGCCGGCGACGTTCCAACTGAACACCATGTTCCTGCAGACGGTCGCCCCCTGCTCGCGGGCCCACGCGAGTGCCGTCCGGGAGAGTCGGTCGGCGATCCCCTGTCCGCGGTGGGCGGGGGCGACACGCATCCCCTGTGCCCACGCCTCCGTCTCCGTCAACAGGACACACTGGAGCAGGCCGACCGCCTCGCCGTCGAGATCGGCGACGAACGTGCGCTGCTCGGGGCCGTCCGTGCTGATCCACTCCGGAAACGTCTCGGGGAGGTAGTCGCTCGCGCCGTCGTGGTCGCTCCAGGTGTCCTGGGTGAATGCGACCACGTCCGCCACGTCGGACTCGCGGGCCTGTCGAATCTCGACTTCCTCGTCGGTCCCGTGGTCGGTCACCGCCACGGCTGACTCTCCTCTGTCAACTCGCCGGCAAGATCAGTCTGCATCACCCGTTCGACCGACTCCGGGCGGTTCGCCAACGCCCACATCAGCTTCACCTTCGCCGTCCCCGGCAGGGTGTCGCCGGCCTCAACGACGCCGGCATCCAACAGGTCCCGGCCGGTGTCGTACACGCGGTCACACACCCGTCCCGCCAGACACTGGCTCGTCATCACGACGGTCGTCCCGTCGTCGACCAGTTCGGCGAGTCGCGGGATCAGGTCCGTGTGGACGTGGCCCAGCCCGGTCCCCTCGACGACGACGCCGCGCTTGCCGTCGAGGTAGTCCAACGCCGCGGGGTCCATCCCGGGCGTGAACTTCACGAGTGCCACGTCGGTCGCCATGTCGGCAGCGATCCCAACCTCGGCGGAGGCGTCGGCCGACTCGTCGTCCGTCGGGCGGCTCTGGTAGTCGGCGTCCTCGCGCAACGAGACGCTCGTCTCGTCGGGGGTGTAGTCGACCCGACCCAGCGGTTCGCCGCCGACCGTCTCGAAGGCGTCACGACGGGAGGTGTGGTTCTTCCGGACGCGCGTCCCGCGGTGGAGCACACAGCCGTCGTCCGTCTCGTCGGCGTGCATGCAGACGACCACCTCCGCGAGATCACTCTTGGCCGCCTCGACGGCACAGACGGCGTTGACGACGTTGTCTGAGGAAGGGCGGTCCGCGGAGCGTTGGCTCCCTGTGAACACCACCGGGACGGGCGTGTCAAGCGCGAACGACAGCGCCGCGGCGGTGTACTGCATCGTGTCGGTGCCGTGCATCACGACGACACCGTCGGCGCCGCGCTCGACCTCCTCGGCGACCGCGTCGGCCAGCTCCCGCCAGACGGACGGCTCCATGTTCTCCGAGAGCATGTTGGCGACGACCCGGCCGGTGTAGTTGGCGCGGCCGGCCAGATCCGGCACCGCGCGCAACACGTCTTCGGCGTCGAACTGCGCCGTCACCGCGCCCGTTCGGTAGTCGACTGTGGAGGCGATCGTCCCGCCCGTCGAGATCAGCGCGATCTGCGGGCGGTCCTCGCCGAAGTCGATCTCCGAGCGAGTGCCCGGCTCCGTCTCTGTCTCCCCAACCTCGTAGGCGCCCGCCTCCACGAGTTCGACGGCCGCCGCGTCGCGGTCCAACCCGACGTTGTAGCCGCCGTCGAGCTTCAACACGAGCCGTTCGTCGTCCGAAGACGGCATCAACACACCCTCGTCTGCCACGTCCGCTCGCTCGACGCGGACGCGGTCGCCCGGTTCTGGGTCCATACTGTCGGGTTCGCCGGGGCGAGACTTGAAACTCACCTTCCGGTCGGCCACCGTCCGCCTGTGGAGTGACTGTGATACGCAAACACGTCTCACGACGCCACCACCTTTTAGCTCGCCGCGCTCTACTGCTCGTGTATGTCGGTCGACGACACCGACCCGGAGGATACCCGAAGTCGCCACACGGCGGCTGATCGAGAAATTCGCCGGGCAACGACACAAGCGGACACGACCAGCAGGTGAAGGCGACAGCGACGGCACGACTGGACGCGACACTGTCGACACAGTTACTGCCTGCGACGACGGTCACACGGTCAGCGTCGACGTTGACGGTCGGCGCGTCCAGTTGGACAGAGAGGCGGCCCGCACGCTCTGTGACCAGCTGTCCGAGGCCGTCACCGGCCGCCGCGAGTTCTGTGACACGGTCGGGGTCCAACGACCGGACGGGAGCTACGTCGTGGCCCGGCGGCGGGCCGACTCCGCCGGCCACCGGAAGGTGTTCGACCAGTTTGCCGCGTTGCGGCAGTTGTACGACGACCTCCCGGAACGGTTCGGCGCAGACGACGTGTCGACGGCGGGCGTCACCGGCGGTCGCCGTCACCTCCTCGTCCGCCACTTCGTCGAACACCCCGCGTTCGACTGTGAGTTGGCCGCGAGACAGCCGCTGACCGCCCGGAAGACGAGTGACGGCGCCGACGGAGGTGACAGTGACACCCGACAGAGGTGACAGTGACAGCTGACGGGGTGGCGGCAGGTCGACACACCAGCCGCGAGCGTGAGACGGCGAACAACGCTTATCGGCACAGCCGGCCAACACGAGTGTATGAGCGCCCGCGACGACGAGGACCTGGCCGCCCTGTTGTCGGATCTGGAGACGACACTGGAGGACCTCCGCACGGAGCTGAACGACCGAGACCGCCGTCCACGCGAGGACCGCGACCGCCGGGAGGACAGAGACCGCTCGCGAAGCGACCGCGGTCGGCGGAGCCGTCGAGACGACGACCGTCCGGCACGTGACGACGGTCGTGGCCGCCGACCGCGCGAGGACCGAAACGAGGGGCCACAGTTCGACCCACCGTCGGTGAGTGACGTGTTGCGGTTCACCAACGAGTACACGATCCCGACGCTGATCGCGACGTTGGAGGCGACCATCTCCGCGTTGGAGTTGTTCCAGAAGGTCGTCGGCGCCGTCGCGCCGAACGACTCACAGCCGCCGCGGCGCCGCGAGCGCCGCGGGCCGCTGGGTGACGCCAGCAGTCGCGCGACCGACCAGCTCACCCGACGACTCGACGATCTCCGGACGGCGCTGTCGGAGACGAACCTCCCGCAGGACGGCGACGCGCGCGACATCGTCAGCGAGGCGCGGTCGCTCACCGAGGAGATCGAGGATCGGGTCCGAGAGTCACGCGAGACCGCAGACGAGGCCCGGCGACGGGATCACGACGGCGGGCGGAGAGACGACGGAGGCGGTGACCGCCGCGGTCGACGAGACGACGACAACCGCGGAGGGCGCACCGACCGTCGCGACAGACGCAGTGACCGACGTGACGGACGCAGTGATCGACGTGACGGACGCGACGACCGCGGCACACGCGATGACGGCCCTGTCGAGATCACGGTCGGGAGTCCGGGGGATGACGGCGGTGACGAGACGGACGACGAGGCGACAGGCGACGAGGCAGACACCGACGAGTCGACCGAGGAGTCGTCAGAGCCGCCGGAGGTCGACGTGGAGGCGGAACTCCAGTCGATCAAACGCGAGATGGGTGACGACGAGGAGCCAGACGACGACTCCTGACAACAACTTCTGGGACAGACCAACCTACTTTCGACGACTCACTCGACGGGCCGGAACCGGAACCCGTCCCACTCCTGGCTCGCCGGCTCTCTGACCCCGGCCTCGGGATCGCGCAGTTCCGCGGCGTACACCGGCGTCACCGTCTGGCCGATCTCGACATCGTCGGTCGTCTGCCCGATCGCGCGCACAGTGTCACCGTCAATCTCGAACGCGACGATGGCGAGGGTGTTCGGCTCGCGCACGCCCGGCGGGGTGGCGGTCGACTCCGTCCACGTCACCACCTGCGCGGTGTGTTCGGAGAGATCGACCGTGCCGACCCGTTCGGCGCCGTCGTCGTTCACCGGGTGGGGTGGGTAGCCGACCGTTCCGTCGGCGTACTCCGCGGCCGCGAACTCCGGACTGTCGTCGGTCATTCGGCCACCTCCAACAACGTCGTCGTCACACAGTTGCCGAACCCGCCGACGTTACACGCCAGTCCCAGGTCGGCGTCGACCTGCCGCGGGCCGGCCTCGCCGAGCACCTGTTCGTACACCTCGACGGCCTGCGCGACGCCGGAGGCGCCGAGCGGGTGGCCCTTCGACTTGAGGCCGCCGGAGGTGTTGATGGGGATGTCTCCGTCGCGGGCTGTCCGGCCGTCGGCGGCCGCACGCCATCCTTCACCCTTCTGGGCGAAGCCGAGATCCTCGAACTGCAACAGTTCGAGAATCGTGAACATGTCGTGAAGCTCCGCGACATCGACATCCGCGGGTTCGCGGTCGGCCATCTCGAAGGCCGCGTTGCCGGAGTCACGCACCGCACCCATCGTTGTCGGGTCCGGGCGTTCATGGACAACGTGTGTGTCCGTCGCGCCCGCGACGCCGGCGACGACGGCGTACTCGTCGGCGTACGACGCCGCCAACGACTCCGGGACGAACAGGAGCGCGGCGGAGCCGTCCGTGATCGGACAGAAGTCGTACAGCCGCAGCGGGTCCGCGACGACCGGGCTCTCCAACACCGTCTCCAACTCGACGGCCTCCCGGAACTGTGCGTTGGGGTTGTCGACGCCGTTTTTGTGGTTCTTCACCGCGACTTTGCCGAGACTCTCTCGCGGGGCGTCGTAGGAGTCGAGGTACGCCCGTGCGGTCAGCCCGGCAAAGGAGGGGAGCGTGACGCCGTGTTTGTACTCGGCGGGGTGGGTGAGCGAGGCGATCACGTCTGTCGCCTCGGCGGTGCTCCGGTGGGTCATCTTCTCGCCGCCGACCAGCAGGGTGCAGTCGCTGGCACCGCTGGCGACGGACTGCCAGGCGGCGTAGATCCCCGCGCCGCCCGACGAGGAGGTCTGGTCGATCCGGGCAGTGTACGCCGGCACCGCGCCCAGGTCGTGTGCGAGCGCGTTCGGAACCCCGGTCTGGCCCTCGAACTCCCCGCTTGCCATGTTCGACACGTAGAGGTGGTCGATCTCGTCGGCCGTCGCGTTGGCGTCCGCGAGACACGCCTGGCCGGCCTCCGCGAGCAGGTCGCGAATCCAGCCGTCTCGCTCCCCGAACTGGGTCATCGACGCCGCGACGACGGCGACACGGTCGGTGTTGCGGTCCACACCCGCAGAGTGGGCGGCGACCACTTGCCCGTTTCCCTCCGCGTCGGTGTGTGCGGGTCATGACGGGCGCGTCACTCCACCGCACGGCGGTACTGGGCTGGCCACTCCACCGCGTCGCCTTCGGCACCGAGCGCGTCGGCGGCGTGCAACGGCCAGTACGGCGACCGCAGGAACTCGCGGGCCATCAACACCGCGTCGGCGCGGTCGTTGGCGACGATTGCCTCCGCCTGCGCCGGCTCCGTGATCCCGCCGACCGTCCCGACCGCCAGGTTGGCTCCGGTGTCGACAACGTGTTCCCGGATCGTCTCGGCGTACGGCAGTTGGTAGCTGGGGCCCGTCGACGGGACGGACTGTGCTGGACTGATCCCGCCGGCACTCACGTCCAACAGGTCTGCACCCGCTTCCGCGAGCCGTGGCGCGAGCCGGGCGGAGTCGTCGACGGTCCAGGAGGGGCGGTCGTCGAGCCAGTCTGTCGCGGAGATTCGGACGAAGACAGGGTGGTCGTCGGGCCACACCTCGCGAACCCCGGCGGTCACCTCCCGGAGGAGTCGTGTCCGGCTCTCGAAGTCGCCGCCGTAGCGGTCCGTCCGGTCGTTCGTGGCCGGCGAGAGAAACTCGTGGAGCAGGTAGCCGTGGGCGGCGTGGAGTTCCGCAACGAGGAACCCGGCGTCACGAGCGCGCTCGGCGGCGGCGACGAAGTCGTCGATCACGTCCTCGACTTCGGCCGTCGACAGCTTCCGGGTCGGCTGTTCCTCCCCGTCGCGGGGGTAGGCTGTGCCGCTGGGGCCGACGGCCGTCCAGCCGCCCTCGTCCGGATCGACCGGGTGGCCACCCTCCCACGGCGAGGCGGTCGAGGCCTTCCGCCCGGCGTGGGCGAGTTGGACACCCGGCACCGACCCCTGGTCGCGGACGAACGACGCGACACGCCCGAGCGCGTCCGCCTGTTCGTCCGTCCAGATCCCCAGATCAGACAGGGAGATTCGCCCCGCGGGGGAGACAGCCGTCGCCTCCGTCAACACGGTGCCCGCGCCGCCGACCGCACGCGAGCCGAGGTGGACGAGGTGCCAGTCCGTCGCCACCCCGTCGGGCGTGCTGTACTGACACATCGGCGACACCATCACGCGGTTCGGCAGCTCCGTCTCCCGGAGCGTCAGCGGCTCGAACAGTTGGCTCACTCGGACGACTCGGCACGGCCGCCACAAACGACTGACGACGAGCGAACGGTTTGCCAGTTCGACGGGACTACCGGGGGAGTGAGCGTCGCCTCACCGCAACAGCCGGAACTCCGTCACCGGCGCCGGGTGGACGATCCGGAACCCGTCGGCGGTGGAGTGGCGCCCGGCCGAGTCGGGCACGTCGCCGGCGCGCTGGTAGGCGCTGTCGTCGACGACCGCAGACTCGTAGGGGCTGTCCGCCCGCGGCCCGTCGTACGGTGAGTCGTCGGCGACGGGGGAGTCTGCGGTGCCGTAGGCGCCGTCGCGGCGCGGCGGGTCGTCGAAATCCTCCGGCGGGAGGTAGATCCGTTGGTCGCCGTCCGCCCAGACGACGACGGCCGCCTCGCGCTCCCCGGTCACGTCGATCACCGTGCGCTCGTCTGCCACTGTCAGCTCGACGCTGACCTCGGTGTCGTCTGTCACGGCCGGACTGACGGCGGCGGGCTACTTGGCTCTGCCCCCGCCGTCTGATATCGGCCCTCTCGACGGCGGGGGGTCCCGGTCGGGACGAACAGTCGGCGGCGGGAAACAGCAAAGTGACCGCCCGGTGAAGCGTAGACGATGGAACATCCAGGCCCACCGCGGTTCGCGGCCGTCGGCGACGAGATTGAACTGGCACCCCGCGACCCGGACCCGGCGGCTGCGGCGGCGTACGGCTGGACGGTCGTCGACGCACCCGCTCCCTCGCAGGCGACGGTCGGCGACGAGCCGGTTGTCCAGTTCGAGCCGGACGCCCCGGGACGCTACCGGGTCCGTCACGAGACGCCCGACGAGAGGTATCACCTCACGATTCGCGCGTTCGGCGCCGACCGACAGCCGGGCGAGACGGAGACCAGACAACAGTACTCCGGCACCGAGCCGCCGACGGCGACCGACCACACGGTCGCAGAGACGGACGCGACGCGGGCGGCGACAGGCGCCCCACAGGCCGACGACGATCCCGGTTCCGGGTTGGCGCGACTCGACGCCGAGGCGACGCCGGAACGCCCGTTACTCGATCTCGAAGTCGAGACCGAGGCGACCGGCGAGAGTGGTGGCACCGACGAATCCGGCGAGATCGTGATCCGGGCACGGGTCGACGACACGGGCGCGGCGAGCGGGCCAGTCGACACCACCGTCGAGTTCGTCGTCGACGACCGCGACCGACTCGACGCGGAGCCGGTCGTCGACGACGGCGCGTTCCGGGTCGACGCCGACGCGGTCGGCGAGCGACTGCGGGTCCACGCGGTCGCCGTCGCCGACAGCTACAGTGTCCCGGCACAGGTCGATCTCCGGCGCACTGGGGGAGCCGGTGGAGTCGAGGCGGCCGCCGACCTCACCGTCGGCGGGGCGTCGTTCACCGTCAACTACCCGTACCACCCGCCGGAGTGGCCGTTGGACGCCGTCGTCTACGAGGTGTACGTCCGGACGTTCGCGGGCGACGAGGCGGCGGCCGCCGGCGAGTCGACGCCGGAGACGGCCGCCGCCGACGGCGAGTCGACCACAACCGACGGCGAGCCGACGGCGTTCGACCGAATTCGTGAGCGGTTGGACCACCTCGTCGATCTGGGGGTCGACGTGTTGTGGCTCACCCCGGTGTTGGAGAACGACCACGCGCCACACGGCTACAACATCACGGACTTCTTCGAAATCGCCGCCGACCTCGGGGGGCGGGAGGCGTACGAGCGGCTGATCGACGCTGCCCACGACCGCGGACTACGTGTGGTGTTCGATCTCGTGTTGAACCACTCGGCCCGGGCACACCCGTACTTCCTCGATGCCTACGGCGAGGGGACGGACGTGGGGGTCGGCCAGGGGAGTCCCAATCCCGAAAGCGACTACCACGACTGGTACGACTGGCGCGCAGACGGGGAGCCGGAGACGTACTTCGAGTGGGAACACATCGCCAACTTCGACTTTGACACGTTGGCCGTCCGCCGGCACCTGCTCGACGCGGTCGAGGAGTGGGCGTCGCTGGTCGACGGCTTCCGGTGTGACATGGCGTGGGCCGTCCCCAACGGGTTCTGGCGGGAGATCCACGACGGGCTGAAGGCCGACGACGAGCAGTTCTGGCTGCTCGACGAGACCATCCCGTACATCCCGGAGTTCCAAGCGGGGTTGTTCGACACCCACTTCGACTCGACGACGGCGTTCCAACTTCGGGAGGTCGGCGCCGGTGACGCGCCCGCGCCGTCCGTGCTCGACGCCGTCGCGGAACGCCGCCGGATCGGCTTCCCGGCGTACTCGTCGTTCATGTTGTACCTCGAAAACCACGACGAGAGCCGGTACATCCAGAAGTGTGGGCGGCCAGCGACGCTGGCGGCCGCCGGCGCGCTCGCCACGCTCCCCGGGACGCCGATGCTGTACGCGGGCCAGGAGATCGGCCAACTCGGCCGCCGGGACGCGCTCGCGTGGGCGGAGGCCGACGAGGCGCTGACGGAACACTACCGCCGGCTGTTGGCGCTCCGTCACGACGAGCCGGCGTTGCGTGCCGACGCCAGACTCAACCGGGTGGAGTACACCGTCACCGACGGCGACCCCGACCGTGTCGTCGCGTACGCCCGCGGCGAGGGCGACGGTCTGGTGGTCGTGTTGAACTTCGGCGAGGAGCCGGTCACGGTGGATCTCGCTCCGCCGGTGACGGCTGACAATCTCGTCGGCGCGCCGGTCGACCCCGCGCGTCCGACCGTCGACAGCGTGGTCGTGCTCCCGCGGCGGTAGGCGCAGTCGCCGGCCGACACTCGCGGCGACGGGTGCCGGCGTGTCAGCGGTGCCGGCGGTCGAAGCGGTCGGCCGGCAACAACAGCTCCTCCAGCTCCGGGACGTGTTTCACGTTGAAGACGACCTGCAGCACCGCGGAGACGGGTGAGGCAATACACGACAGCCGGAAGCCACGCTCGCCGAGGTCGTCGTCGAGGATGTGGTCGTTCGGCGTCGCGAGCTCCCCGTCGTAGACGAGCACGGCGCAGTTCGCACACGCGCCGCCACGGCAGGCGAAGGGCCACGCGAACCCGCGTTCTTCGGCCGCCTCCAACAGCGTCTCGTCCGGCTGGGCGAGGAACCGCCCGTAGACGTGGGTCGGGAGATCAGCGGCGGCCGCCCGGTCGAACAGCTCCGGATCGGACAACGACCACCCCTGGTCGACAGCGACCTCGTAGTCGAGATACTCGACGCGTGAGCCCACGTCGGGGTCGACAGTCGGGTCGGGCTCGGCGGCCGGCTCCGTCTCGTCTGAGTCCCCGGCGTCTGCCGACTCGTCTGCCGTCGGCTCGACGGGGGCCGACTCCTCGGGCTCGTAGCCGGCCTGAATCCGCTCGTAGGCGGTCTTGACCCGACGGAACGCGCGGACGGAGCCACCCTGGTCTGGATGGGTCTCGATCACGCGCCGGCGGTACGCGCGGTCGACTGCCGCCTCGTCGGCGTCCGGGTCGACGCCGAGCACCTCAAACGGGGAGTCCACGCGCGGAGACAGGCGACACGGACGGTAAACTCCCGCGTCTTTCGAGCGTCGGTCCGATCAATCAGTCGCCGACACGTCGTGTGTCTCACTCGAACAGTGTCACCGTCGGTACGGTTTCGGGGTCACATACCCGACAGAGCGTGTACACAACCCCAGAGAGACCGGTGAACAGCGTCGGGTTCGGGAACGACTCGACGTGCCCAGGGAGATTAAGCGGTTGCGTGAACGAGTGGTGTTCGGTGGGGTCACCACCGACGGCAACGACGTGTTCGATCGCACCAGCACGTCCACCCCAAAGGTGATCGTAGCCGCCTGTCGTGACTGTTGGCGGTGGTGGTTCCGTGACACAGTCAAGATGTCGAGAGAGTCCGACTGTCCCGAGACGACTCACGACAGGCCGACTATCCGAGTTTAGGCCCGACAGGGAGACTGTCTCGACAACCTCCTCGGCAGTGTCGGTGTACGTCGGGTCCACCGACCCGAGTCTGGCGAGTGCGTACGCAACTCCGGTGCGACCTGTTTCAAACCCACAGTTGGTCGGGAGTCGACCAGCATCTACACGCCGTCGGAGTTCATCACCACACCGACGCGCAACGGAAAGGGCCCTGTCTGCGTCAGTTCGGTCGTAACAGGCTACCGCGGAGAGTACCGACCCGGCGAGTCCAGAACTGACACCTGCTGAAGCTTCGTCGACAGCTACGTCGTCGTTTAGCGAGGCGACCGCCGCATCGAGGAACCGCTCGTCGACGAACTCTCCAAGGAGAGACAACGCGTACACCCGCGCACCGGTTCCGGAGACAGCTCCGTGTGACCACTCTTCCCAGTGATCTGCAGTTGTGAGGTCATCACCGAGTTCGGCCGCGAACCGCCCGTCACTCTCGTCGGAGACGCCGGCGTAGACGGCGGCCGCAGCAGCAACCCCCGGAGTGCCGGCACCGAGTGACCCCTCAAGCAGTCTCGCTTTACTCGCGTGCATCCGCTCAGAGTCGAGAAAGAGCCACGTGGGCGGGTCGCCGAACGCGTCTGTCCGGTTCGAGCGTACGGTGTCGAGCAGTCGTCCTGCGAGACTCTCGGCGTCAGTTTCAGCCGACTCTGCCACTGAGCTGGTTCTGTCGTCCGCAACCGGAGCCGCAGTGTACACGCGGTCACCGTCGGCAGAGCCCGATGCCGGCATCTCTACGACACTTTCGGACACGAGACGGGCCTGAATACGCTCGTCCCGTTCAGAGAGCGACTCGATCCGATCGACTGCACGGTCGTATCCGGACCGGGCAGCCTCAACGTCAAGTGTCGACCCGTCGAAGCGAAGTTCTGTTCCGTCTGTCTGCCCGGTGATCCGTGGTGGATCGAGCCGTCCGAGTGCAGTTCGCTCTGCTTCGTACAACTCCCACAGGCGGTCGTTCTCGATTGTTCCGTCAGTGAAGGCTGTCGCCAGCGCCGTGTCGATACCGATGGTAAACGCGACACCGTCCTGAAGACAGTTCCGACTACACAGCGACCGTACAGTGGAAGCATACTGCTGTGTCGCCCGGTAGACGAAGCGGTTCTCGATACCCGGGAGAATCGAGCCATCAAGTATCTCACCGAACAGTCGATCTGCGTCGGAGAGTCGGCGGAGTGTCCGGTGTGTCTCAGTGAATCCGTCGACGAGTGCCTCAACGTAGTCAGCCGGAGGGCACGCCGTGCCATTCACTTCCAGTGTATTCGTTGCCCGTCTAAACGAGGGTGCCTCCTGTACGACTGTCATCACGTCCGTGTTTGCGGCTTCGATCCGTGGTCTAGTCACTGACGGAAGTTCGACCCGATCTGAGTCAGTCCCGATACCAGACATCCCAGCCTGACCGAGTTCGCCGTCGTTGCCGAGGAGGTCGATACCGAATGGGAGAAGCATGCTCGCGTGGACGGTCTCGTCGACGATGGGCGCAATCTGTTCGGGGATTTCCCTCGTAGATGGCTCCACGTACGGGGCAAGAAAGGTTTCGCCGTCGATCAACAACGGCTGCTCCCCGGCCGCGATTAAGTTCTCGAAGTGACAGTCTTCGAACTCGAAGGCGTACGACAGGCAGACGAGTGAGCCAGCACGACGGTAATACCGGTCTGCGGCCGCGTCGTCTTCTGCCTCGTGGTGTTCAATCCACTCAACGTATCCGTATCCGTCGCGCTGAAGCCAACGCGGCTGGTCGAAGGATGGCACCGACAAGTGTCGGTCGAGCCGGTCAAGTAGTCCGTAAAACGATACCATCCCCTCGATTGGTCGTGGCTTGTAGACGATCCGGGTGTCAGACTCAAACGTCACTGCGACGACGGCTCGGCCGTCGCCGTGTGTGTCGTCGGCCAACGGAGCTACGTCAGTAACGTCTCCAAGCGGATCACCACTGTTGAACCGATCGGCGAGGGCTGCACGGTCGTTGCTCAGTCGGTCAAACAGCTCACGAAGTGCGACACACCACTGATTGAGCCGCATCGCCAGCAGCCGGCTGTAGACAGGGTACTCTAGACAGAGCCGCTTGAACCCGTCACCAAACAATCCGGTGAGAAACTGCCCGTACAGTTCTGTCGGCGGATCGTCGAACGCCGATGAGTCCGCAAACGCCAGTTCTTCGTCGTGACGAGCGACAAATGTTTTAAATTCGACGTACAGAATCCGAACTGAAAGCTGGGCAACTCGGCTCCGGAGCCAGTCCACTGCCGTGGTTACGGCGTTTTCTGTTATCGTCTCATCTGTTGGAAGCGACAATCGGCTGCGTCCAAACGCCGCGACTGCGGCGTGAAATGTATCGAACGGGTCGTCACTGTCGAGTAGGTCGACCGACCGTTCGTCTAAATAGGATACAAGATCGGCGATTAGATCAACCCACTCTGGAAGGGGCTTGCTCGCCGGCCATCGACTAGCGGTTGCTGCCGCACGAACTGTGTCCAACTCGACTCCATCGCGCGCAAGCCGTGTCGAGAGGGGCTCACCCAGTGTCGACCCCCACTGCTCAAACGTCTCGTCGATATCGACCGGCGTCTCCCCACGTTCGTTTTCTGGCTCCGAGAGCCGTTCAAACAACGTCTGCGCCCGTCCAGCCAGTTCCCTACGTTGACTGTCGCCGAACACGGTGGTGCTGTCCCTGTCGCTCTCGGTCACGGCTGGGCCTCCACAATATTGAATTTCCGTGCACCACTTTTAATAAGCCTGTATCCATAGTATGTTGACTTCATATCGTCTGCTGCTGTCTCCGAGCCCAGTCCAACAAGTCCTATCAGTTTCAGTAAGGGGTACATAAAGAGACTCACACGGTACAGGCGCTTCTCAAACGGAATGACGTTCTCCGTGTGCTCCTCACTCACGACTTTGCTGAATCCCGCGTCTTCCAACGTTGACTCAAACTCCCCAATTGGAACCGTGTGTGACTTTGTTGTTTCGTTGAAAAACTCAAAGCGATTCTGTTCCTTCTCGCTGAGGTCATCAGATGCCTGAAAGAAGTCTGCGACAACGAGCATTCCGTCTTCACGTAACACCCTGTTCGCCTCCTTAGAAACTGCCTCGTAGTCGTACGCGTGGTGGATTGACTGTAGCGCCCAGACAACGTCCACCGAGTCGTCCGGTATCGTCGATAGTTCGTGAAAGTCTCCGTGGCGAAATTCACACACATCTGCGACACCTTTGCTTTCCGCATGTTCGCGTGCGCTCTCAACGAACTTCTGTGTCACGTCAACGCCGACAACTGACGCATCCCGCATGTCGGCAAGCCAGACGGAGCCGCCACCGCCGCCACATCCGATGTTCAGAACCTCTGACCCAGCCCCAACGCCAGCTTTGTCTGCCAATAATCGGTGCATCTTCCTGATTCCATCTTTCATCGAGTCATCGTCATCCTCGTGGTAACTGTGGTGTGTCGCCTGGAGTCCCAGTTGTTCCCACAGCTGCTCTTGTCGGTCCATCTGGCTGTGGTAGATACTCTCAATCTTGTTCGTCCACGCCTGTTTTGATGCCATGGTAGTTGTTGTTCGCCTGTGCTACTAAAACCTTTTGTGCAGGTAAGAATGTTCGGCTGTCAGAGTTCAATGCTGCCAATAGTTCGAACTGCCGTTCTTAACGATAGTGCAGTGATACCAGCAGCCGCAGACAGACTGATCACCACGCCAACCGGCGAGGTACCCGTGATACCCCCTACCAACACGGCTGGGACGCCGATAGCGGGAATACTGATAAACAGTAGGCCGAGCGTTTCCGGCCGGGGGGACTGGACTCCCCGACTTGAGACAATATCGACGCCGTTGTACTGAGGGTACCGAATCCCCACAGCGGCCGCGACTGAGACAGCAGCTACAGACAGACCAGCCGCCAATCCAGTAACAAGTACCGGTGGATCACCAGTGAGTAGTCCAACGCTGGCCGTGAGGGTCATCACGATGATTACTCCAGGCACTGCCGTGGCAACGATGTACCCCCACACAAGTGTACTAGCACCACCCGGGGCTGTCAGTGTCGCCGGGAGGTTGGCTCCCTCACTTCCAAGCGGGTTTGATACCGCGACAACGCCAGCGAGTGGTGCACCGTAAACAGCAGTTGCGAGTGCTGGACTGAGTGTGAACTGATCGACAGTTAGCACCACCGCAACAATCGAAAAGGGTGCCATCACTACCGCATACACTGCTGTCGAGGGTCGCCGTGCAACCCGCCGCCATATCGTCACGGTGACACCCGCGACCGGCCGTGAGACAACGTTCCCAAGCAACTGAACAACTCGCGTCTCGTCTCCGGATGTCGCCGTCTTCTGGTTGTTTGACTGTGTCGGGTACTCCGGTGTAGTGACAGAGATCTCACGGCGGGTAGCGACGATAGCGGTCGTCGTGACGAGACTGGCGGTAGCAACCACAAGCACCATGTCGACGACACCGGCGTTCAGCGCCGCACGCCCGAGCCAGTCGAGTGGTAGTTCAACGGACGGCCCGACACTAGTTCTTGAGACAGCAAGAGCTCCACCGAGGCCAGCGAGACACACCGCCGCGAGAACGCGTGCGTTTCGACCGACCACAGGGGAACGGCCGGCGGCAATCCGAAATGTGGCAGTCGCTGTCAGTGCGAAACCGACTGCCGTCGTGAGTAATCCTCCGCCAAACAGAAGTATCGACCCAACGGCCGCGAGTGATTCAGCGGCGAGACCGTACGCCAACGCACCAGCGAGGATAGCGGGGCCGACAAATCGAACAGTAAACCCGATGTACCGACAGAAGCGACCACCGGCGAGGGTCGCTGGAGAGACTATCGTTTGGTACACCTCCAGCCCGGTGTCAACCGTATCACCCGCACGACTCTCCCGGACGACGACGAGAAAGACGGCAGAGAGCCACAGCACTGTCGTCGCGTTCACCGCCGCGGTGACCGCGGCCGGCACGGGGCCCCCCGACTGAGTTCCGTAGGCGTACGCTCCCGGTGTCGGCCAGAGCAGTTCGTACCCGGGCACAGGGAGTCGTCCGACAACAACGACACAGCCGAGTATGATCGGCACGGCCAAGAGGAGTCTGTTCGTCGTCTGTGCTTTGAGCGCTCGTCGCTCTCGCCGTCGGAACGTCCGAGCAATTTCAATACTGTTGACAATCTGTCTGTGTATTTTCATTTCAGTGTGGCTGTGAACTAGTTGCTGTGAAGAACGCGTCTTCTAACGTCTCGTCTTCTTCAACTTGGGCGACGAGCGACGACGGTGTCCCCTCGTCTACGAGTTCTCCCTCGGACAACACACCGACTTGATCAGCCAGTTCCTCGACAATCGAGAGAACGTGACTAGAGAAGAACACTGTTACATCATCCGCTGCCAACTCGGTCACCGCCTCTTTGACGCGGTCTGTCGCTTCCGGGTCGAGTCCAGATGTCGGCTCGTCGAGGAGGACGACGGCGGGGTCGTGGAGCAACGTCTGCGTAATCCCGAGCTTCTGGCGCATTCCAGTGGAGTAGTTCGCGATCCGGTCGTCGAGTGCCTCCCTGATCTTGAACCGCTCTGACAGCTGCTGGAGCCGTTCTTCGGTTTGGTTGGCCGGGATGTCGCGAAGTCTAGCGATGTGCCTGAGCTGCTCGCGTCCGGTCAGTTCCTCGTAGACGGGTGGTGTGTCTGGGAGGTAGCCAATCGCCCCACGTATCGCAGCCGATTGGTCAAGCGAGTAGCCAGCGACCTCAACCTCCCCGGTGGTTGGGGAAGTTAGTGTGGCGAGAATTCGCATCGTTGTCGTTTTCCCAGCGCCGTTTGGACCTAGGAACCCGTACACAGCCCCGCGTGGTACGCGTAATTCGAGATTAGACAGTGCGTCTGTCTCTCCGTATCGTTTCGTAACGTCGGACAGTACCACGTCGTGCCTTCTGCTCATGTGAGGAATTTCTCACAGCAAGTATAAATAACCTCGGTAGACTTAATTCACTTTCTTTAGATGAACGTAGTAGTTGAAGAGATCACTATACGTTGGCTCGGTCACCCGTGCCTCTGGGAGGTGTGAGACAAGGCTGTTCGGGTCAGTATCGGGACGAACAATTCCGCGGACGACGCCGTCACCACGGAACACCTCACCACCAATCACCCCTTCGGTGATCGTCGGTGCGTTCTTGAGTGAGGCTTCGACAACTGGCGGGACTTCAGCTTTGATACTGTCAGGTGTCCCGCTCGCCACTACGCCGTCACCAGTTATGAACACGACGCGGTCGGCCGCGTCCGCGTCCATTGGAAGGTGGGTCGTCACCAGAACTGCCTTGCCGGCGTCACGCAGTTCCGACAACTGGTGGTGAACTTCCCGGACCATCGTCAGGTCCAGTGCTGCAGTCGGTTCGTCGAGAATGTACAACTGGGCGTCGATGCTCAACGCGATTGCGAGTTCGATCTTTCGTCGCATTCCGCCCGAATAGTGTTCGACCGGTTGATCCAGTTGGTCTGCAATCTCGAACAGATCGACTAGCTCTTGCCACTTGTCGGTGAACGAAGGGTTGAGTCGGGAGTAGAAGGAAATATTCTCGCGGCCAGTCAGCTTGTCGAGACAGAGCGCATCCTGTAACAGGAAGCTCGTCGTCCCCGGCCTGCTGGCCGGCTTGTCGCCGAGTACTTCGATGTTCCCGCTTGACGGAGTCGTTCCACCCGCGAGACACGACACAAGCACCGACTTGCCGGTTCCGTTCGGCCCGAGCAACACGACCGTCTCTCCGGCGTCAACGCTCAGATCGACACCGTCAAGCACTGATGTCCCGCCGAACGACTTCGAGACATCTTCCGCATGCAACGCCGGTCGACTCATCGGAAGATCCCTCTGTCGTACAGACCGATTCTGACCAGGAGGACAGCGACCCCTGCCGAAGCCAGCGTGTAAGCGGTCAGGAGCACCGCCCAACCGTCAGTCTGTGTGATCTCGACCCCGTCTGTCGCTACGAGCTGGAGCGCCATCGTTCGGGTGGCGAGCGTGTTTGGAAACAGATCCACGACAGACGCGTCCAACACTGCGACTGATGGTACGACTCCGTTGTAACCGGTGAGCATAAACGCGAATACCGCGATCAACGACAACACGAACTGTGCGTACTGCTCGTTGTTCGCTGCCATGACCACCGGTACAGCAGCACTGGCGAACACAACACTCACGCCGATGAACCCACCGAAGACGGCGATCGCCGGAACAATACCATCGACACTGATCGGCGCACCGGAAGCCAGGCCGACCAACAACCCGACGAGGAGTGATACTCCTGCGACACCAACCGCGGCGATCATTCGGCCAACGATGTCCGCTGACGGTGACACTACCATCGCCCGGTAAGCGTGGAACCGTTTGTCTTCGGCGTCAACTGCCAACTGGCTCCCGAAGACGGTCAGCGACGCGATCATCGCCCCCAGCACGGCGATTCCAACTGCGAAGGTTCCCTTCTGTGTTGGTGGAAAATCTCGTGTTGCTGTGACTAACAAGTACATCACCGCTGGGAGTCCGACTGCGACGCCGAGCACGGTCCAGCTCCGGGAGACATCTCGTGCAGTTCGGTACGCGAAGGCGCTCACTTGGTCAGTCCACGCAATGATGCCTCCCTCGTTGGAGGCTGCTTCCGGAGTATCGGAGACTGTTGACTGTTCCGTGTTGGTAGGTTCACCAGCCATTGAGCACTACAACCCCCATCTTGCTCTCCTCCTGACCGCACGAGTACGTGTGTCGAAGATTGGTCATCCGACAGTTGTGACTGTGGTTGTTGTTGTGGTTGTGGTTGTCGTGGTACAAGCCCGTCTCATAGGAGGCTCTTCCGGTTCGAACTCCGACTCGAACTTCTGTTTGTAGTGGTCACAGTCGCCGGAGATGATCAGTTGTCGCTCGTTTGATGTATTCATCCTCATTTCGCACTTCTATTCCATAGGGTATTAAAACTTTCTGATGCGAGAACTGCTGCTACGGAAGATATTTTTGATCTAAATACCAAGGTAGTAAATAACTGAAAACTGTCCGATTCCTTGACGCTCAGTCGGCAGTGACAGTGACCGTTGTGACGGTGACTGTCGTGACAGTTGTCGCGGCACGAGCTGGCCCGTGAACCTCCGCGGGGTCGAACTCGTCGTCGAACTCGTTCTTGAGGTCACCGAACTCCTGTTCCATCGTAACTGCTTGGCTTACTTCTGCCATTGCAAATCTAATGAGGAGTGCCGCCATTATAGCTCTTACGGAGCGCATCTCACTTTGTACTCATAATAAAATCTCTCTAATGACATAGTCTTATTCTAAGATAATAATTTTATTTATATGATAGGTATTTTAGTACCGCTAGTTATTCAATATTTATATTTAATACAGCTTTTTTGGTGTGTTCTATTCATACGTATCGTTCCGCGATCGTGGTCTATCTGTTGGTGAATTACCCAACTCTACTCGCTCATGGCCTTTGCTGTCCGCTCTTAGCTGGATATAACTCTGCGCGCGCGGTGTTTTGTGGATACCTACGTGTCTACAGGAGGTACAGTCTCCACAGGGGTTTCCTCAGAGTGAACTGCAAACTACACTAACTTCCTCAAGACCACGAAACGGGATACTCCACGCTGCGCTCGTGTTTTCTGTTCCGTTCAACTAGCGGGACAGGAGTGCTCACAGACCCACAGCAGATATTATTCAACATATTATATATTTATCTATTTTAAATCTTTACTATAATTTTATTTATTGTAAATAGGCGATAGGGAAACTGCACTATATTTATACTGATACAGCGTGTTGCCGGAACTTCACGACGACGGCGACGAGCGACGCGGTCCCGAGCAACAACATCGTCGCGCCGAGGCTGTCGACGATGACGGCGTCCGGCGCGACGAGCAACACCGCGGTCGCCAGTGTCGTCCCCGACAGGAACACCAGCGTCAACAGGACGTGTCGGACCAGCGTGTCGACGAGCGTGCCCTGTGTGGCCGTCCCGCGGAGGTGTTCCCGGAAGAAGTACCCGCCGTAGACGACGATCGCGGGGACGAGCAACACCGCGACCGCCGCAGAGACGAGAGGCGTGACGAACAACGGCGGGAGGCCGACACCCAAGATCCCGACGACGATCCCGACCTCGGCCCCCCGGCGGGTGGGGTAGTCGCCGAACCGCTCCAGCTCCGTGTTCGAGAACACGGCGTTGTACTGCGCCTCCCGGAGCGACAGCGCACAGACGAACGTGTACCCCAACAGAAGCGTCGGGACGAGCGCGGCGACGGCCGTCGGCGGCTCCGCCAACGCCGTCCGGCCGGCGCCGACACCCCCGACGACGGCGCCGACGGCGCCGACGAGCGTGTAGTACCCCCACAGCGACCGTTGGGAATCGGGGGAGGCGGTCGCGATTCTACGGGCGACAATCGCCATCCACAACGACAGTGCGGCCATGAGGACGAACCCGACGAACCAGATCAGTCGCGTGCCGGGCGCCGCCCCGACGAGTGGTGTCAGTGTCATCTGTCTTTCAGGAGTCCGCGCAGCTGCTGTGCGAGTCTGGTCGCCGACTCGTAGCGCCACGGCTTCTCCGTCGCGGTCGCGGTCTGGACGATCGGGTCGATCGCCGCCGGGAGCTCCGGCACGGTCGCGGACGGGTCGGGCACGTCGACGGGGACGAACCGCCCGTCGAGATCGCGTGGGTACGGCGGGGCGTCGCCGGTCAACAACCGGTAGAGTGTCACGCCCAGCCCGTACACGTCCGACAGCCGACCGACGGAGCCGTACTCCTCCGAGAGCGCCTCCGGCGGCGCGAACCGTTCGTCGATCCGGAGCGCCTGCGGCCCGCCGAGGTTGGCCGCCATCCCGACGCGGGTGAACCGCGGGACGTACGCGGAGGTCGTCTGGGCCACCCCGACCGACCACGGGGAGACGGCGCCGTGGGCCGTCCCACCCTGGTGCATCGTCGCGACGGCGTCACACAGCTCGACGGTCGTCTCGACGGCCGCCCGCGGCGGGAGCTGTCCGACCTCCCACAACGGCCGCGGGAGGTAGTCCGTCGCGACCCACGGGTGTGGTGTGCGGCCGTGGGCGTGGACGGAGACGACGTGGTCCAACCCGTCGACGGCGGTCCACCCGTCGATGGCCGGCTGGAAGCCGCGTTGGAACTCCTTGATTGCGTAGCGTCCCTCCGGGACGTACGTGTGGAGGTTGAACTTCGTGTACTCGTCGTCGACCGTCCCGGCGACGACGTACACCCGTTCGTGGTGTGACAGCCCGACCAACTCGACGGAGTTGACTGCCGTGACCGTCGTGGAGTTCGGGGTGAACGTGTTCGACTGCTCGCCGACGACCCGATCTTCGACGGCCGGATAGGTGATGTACGGCCCCCACAGCGTCCGGTTGAGCTGTTGTTCCGGCGGGGCGATGGTGGCGTCAAGCTGTGTTGCCTCCGTCTGGCTCACGTCGTGGTAGTAGTCGAGGATGTCGATCAGAAACGACACCTCCCGAGAGCCGTGTTGTCTGGCGCGCGCGGCGAGGTGGTCGACGTTCGTCGGGTGGTGTTCTGCGACGAGCGCTACCGCCCACATCGCCGTCAGTCGGACGTGGCGCCGGTCGTGTGCCAACAGCCGTAGCAATGACGGTGTCCGCTCGGGTGCTCGCCACATCTCCTCGACGACGGTTTGCACGACCTCTCGCGCCTCGGGTGTGAGTCGGCGTCTCGGGTCGTCGTCCGCCTGCTCGGCAGTGTTCGGCCCGTTCTCGCTTGGACCCGGCCCGTTCTCGCCTGGACCCGGACCGTCCTCGCCGAACGTCGGCGGCCCGTCGGTGGTCGAACTACCATCCGACGGGTCGGCGGTCGCCGCCGAACCCGTCTCGTCGGCTGTGGGGGCGACTGCTGTGGCGGAGCCGACGCTCCCTCCGTCGCCGGCGGTTGTCTCCTCGTCGGGGTCGTCGTTGTCGGATAACACGTCGACGACGAACTGCGCCTCGACGGCGGCGTATGAGTCTGCCTGCGCCACCACCCCGTCGCGTGCCTCGGGTCGGAACTCCGGGATGACTACGAGCGCCCACATCGCCGTCAGCCTGACCGTCCGGTCGGCGTGGTCTAACGCCTCGACGACAGTCGGGAGGTTCTCCACGGTCGTGTCGATGTCGGTCGCGACCGTCCGTGCGATCTGTCCGACGGTCGTTCGGTGTGGGCCAGACATCCTTCTCTCAGTCGGCGTGTCACCGTCCGGGCGCTGGACGGCGGCGACTCTGTGTGGTACTACTTTGTTCCCGGTACTTAAATTACTGCGGCGGCGAAGGACCACAACCGCGTCCGGAAGGTGGTGTCACCCCCGCGTCCGGAAGGTGGTGTCACCCCCGCGTCCGGAAGGTGGTGTCACTGCCGAGGTGTAGGTGTCGCGCCACAGATCGTCAGCGTCGACGGGCGGATCGACAGCCGGTCGCTGGAGGGGTCGGTGCCGCCAGCCGGCACCACCCGCCTACCCGGCCGTTGGAACCGGCGCTCGGCGAGTTCGTCGGCGACTGACGAGACGACCCGTCTGGCGGTCGTTCGATTCCCCGTCGACGATCACGAGGGCGTCAATGTCGCTTCGTCGGTCCGCCTCCCCGCGAGCGACGTTGCCGAAGACGACGACACCGACCAGTGTCTGGAGCCCCAGGTGGTCGGCCACAGCCGCGCCGTGTCGACGCTGACGTGTGTCTGTCGTGCCGTCTTGCGTGTGGTGACCGCGCCCAGTCGCTCCAACAGTTGGACCCCGCGCCACGCCGTCGACCGGGAGACACCGACCGTCTCGGCCAGTTCGGCGAACCAGAACCTCTCCTCGGGAGCGTCTGTCAGCTGTTGGAGCACGGACGTGGCCGCGCCGACACAGAACGGGGACCGTCCGCCGGCGGGTGGAACGTCGATCTCGATTCGTCGCGGCTGTTTCATCTGCTCGAACGTGTTTTGTCTCCTGAAACGTGATGTGGTTTCTGCCGCCGGGCGGTCTGTGCTGGTTCCGGACGACCGAGCGGGAGACTACAACGGGATCGGTTCGACAACGGGAGTACGAAACGACGTACGACAATCTCGGGCCACGAGGGATTTTATACCTGTAGGGCGTGACTCGTCGCCATGCGCCTGCGAACGGCACTGAACGAGTTCAAACGCGACCCGTCGGACGGCGGGGCCGCAGACACGTCCACGGGCGCGTTCTCCGGACGCGGGGACCGACTCGTCCACGTCGACCCCCGGGGTCGGCTGCGCGACTACTCGTACGCGCTCTCGGGGCTGTACGGGGTCGACCGGTCCCGGTTCGGGATCGAGACGGACGACGGCACCGACTGGTTCGACGAACTAGACATCGTCAGACAACACTACTACCGGGAGACGGCGTTGGTGGAGACGGAGTACGACGCCGGCGGGTTCACCGTCCACCAGTACGACATCACGCTCGGTCGCGCACACGTCACCCACGTCGAGTTGCGGGGGGCGGTGCCGCCGGAGGCCCGGCTGGTCGCGTTTCTCACGCTCGCGCCAGAGGGGCGGGAGACCCGTGTCGGGCGGCTGATCCACGAGGACGCCGGCCCGGACGACGCGCCCGTGTTGGAGGTGTTCCACCGCGAGGAACACGACTACGTCACCGCCTCCACGGGGTTGGACGACGTGCGCGGGCAGGTGCCCGAGCGGTTCTACGAGGTGCTCGACGACGACCCCGTCGAGTTCCCCTCGGAGTCGGCGCTCAACCGCTACGAGGACACCCACCTCTCCGGCGACGTGGTCGTCACCGCGCCGTTGGAGGACGCCGGCCGGGGGCGGCGCACCTCGTTGGTCACCCAGCTGTCGGACCACTCGGACGTGGACCGGGAGACGGCGACGGCGGATCTGGCCAACTGCGCCTCGGAGTTTGACTCCGCGCGCGCACTCCGCCGGGAGGCGACCGCCCGTGCGGACATCGCCGTCCCCGAGGACGTGGTGCGTGAACAGAACGTTCGGGACGACCTCCGGGCGTTGGACCTGTTGGAGTCACCCTCCGGCGCTCGGATCGCCGGCCCGGAGTTCGACCCGTTCTTCACAAACTCCGGCGGCTACGGCTACACCTGGTTCCGGGACGACGCCCGGATCTCCCAGCTGCTCGCGGAGTCGCGCGGGCCGCTGGGGTTGGACGTGCGTGACGGACTGGTTCGGAGCGCCCGGTTCTACTGTGAGACCCAACGCGCGGACGGCAGTTGGCCACACCGCGCGTGGGCCGCCGACGGCTCGCTCGCGCCGGGATGGGCAAACGCGAAGGTAGAAGGCCGGAGCGACTCCACGGAGTATCAGGCAGACCAGACGGCGACGGTCGTCCGTTTCCTCGCGACGACGCTGTCGACGGTCGAGGATCTCGACCGCGGGGACCGCGACCGGATCACCGACGCCGTCCGGGCGGGGGTAGCCTCGCTCCACGACAGCCTTGACGACGAGGGGTTGCCGGAGCCGTGTCAGAACATCTGGGAGGACGCCAGCGGGCAGTTCACCCACACGGCGGCGACGTTTCTGGAGGCGTTCTCGGCGGTCGCCGCCGCGCCGGTCGGCGAGACGCTGCGCACGCGAGCCAGGGCGGGTGCCGACGCGGTCGCCGGCGGGCTCGACCGGTTGTTCGACCAGTCGAGCCGGACGTTCGGGATGCGGCTCACCGACGGCGAACTGGACGACCGGCTCGACGCCGCGACGTTCGCGCTCGTCGACGCCTGCGAGGCGTACGCCGCCAGCGACGCGACGCTCCCAGAACCGTTGTTGAACCGGGTGACAGACCACGTAGAAAACTGCCTCACGGAGCTGTACCGCGACCCGGACGAGGAGCCGGTCGCGGGGCTGATCCGGTACGAGGGTGACCGGTGGCGGACGGGGCGCCAGGACGGCGAGAAGGTGTGGTCGTTGACGACCGCGATGGGGGCGGCGGCGGCCGCGAAGCTCGGCGGGCTGTTGGAGGCGAACGCCGACAGACGGGTGGCAGACGGCGGCGCGGCGACACACGAACGGGCCGACCCGGACGCCGCCGACCTGTACGACCACGCGACGCGGCTGTACGAGCTGTTGGAGTCGGACGGCCCGCTGACGACCGACATCGGCTACCTGCCCGAGCAGTGTTTCGACGACGGGCAGGCCGACTCGGCGACGCCGCTGGGGTTCTCACACGGCTACCGACTCCGGACGACTGCGTTGTTGGCGACGGCCGACGCGCTCCCCGGGCGGGCGGGTGAGACCCCGGCCCCGCCGGAACGCCCACAGTGGACGACCGGCGAGAAGTTCGGCGTCGGCACCGCCGCCGACCACGAGACCGACACCCCCTCGCGGGTGTGGTTCACGCTGACCCGCGGGGCGCTGACGGAAGTGCGGTTCCCCCGGGTGGATGTCATGAACCTCCGGACGCTGGATTTTGTCGTCGTCTGTGAGGACGACTCCTACACCGCCCGGACACACGTCGACGAACAAGGGGCCGCGGAAGACGACACCCTCGACCGTCGGGTGGAGCCGACCGCAGACGACGCGCTCGCGTTCGCACACGTCGTCAGGGAGACCGGCGACGGCCGGGGCCACGCCTGGAAGCTCCGGGTCGACTACGCGACGGACCCGACACACGACGCGCTCGTCGCCGACCTCGAGTTCGAGTCGGCCGACGACCACGAGTACGCGGTGTACGCGGTCGCGGACACGGCACTAACGAACACCGGGACGGCAGACCGCGGGCTCAGATTCGGCGAGGCGGGGAGCCACTACCTCGTTGCGCGCGACGCCGAGGCGTACACCGGCGAGCGCGACGGTGAGGACCCGTTGATCGTCGACGAGGACGGGGACAGCTACTCCGTCGCGCTGACCGTGGCGACGGCCAGCCGGTTCGACTGGGCGACCGTCGGCGCCGCCGGCGGCCAACTCGACGAACTGTTCTCGGAGGGAACGACCCCGGAGACACGCGCAGACGTGACGGACGGCCGGGTCGTGCTCGCGGGGCGGGTCGGCACCGGTCGCCGGGTGTCGGACACACTCGCGGTCGGGTTCGCCCGACAGGCGGACGTGGCGGCGTCGCTGGGTGAGGCCGTCGGCGCGCTCGCGGACGGGTTCGACGCCGTCGCCGAGCGGTACGCCGACACCTGGGAGCGGTTCCTCGCGGACAAACCCGTTCCCGCGGCCGCCGACGAGGTGACGGAGACGGCCGCCGGCGAGACGGTCGATCTGGCGGCACAGTACCGGACGGCACTGATGACGCTGCGGGCCGTCGAAGACAAGACGTTCCTGGGGGCGTCGATCGCCTCGCCGTCGGTGCCGTGGGGTGAGGCGGTCACCGCCGACGAACAGAAGGGGTACGGCTACAACTTCGTCTGGTCGCGCGACCTGTACCAGGTGTTCACGGCGTTCGAACTCGTCGGTGATCTCCAGACGGCCGCCGACCAGGTGGCGTACGTCTACAACTACCAACAGGACGAGCGTGGGTTCATCCCGCAGAACACCTACCTCAACGGGATCACCCGGTGGGGTGGCGAGCAGATGGACAACATCTCGTTCCCGTCGGTGATGGCGTACCACCTCCACGAGCGCGGGCTGTCGTTCGAGGACGTGGAGTACGACTACGAACACGTCCGGCGGTCTGCCAACTACATCGTCCGCAACGGCCCCAGCAGCGGGCAGGAACGGTGGGAAGAGGAGTCGGGCTACTCTCCGTCGACAATCGCGGCGGAGATCGCGGGACTGTCGTGTGCCGCGAAGCTGGCGATCGAAACCGGCAACGAGACGGACGCGCTCGTCTGGCTGGCCGTCGCCGACCGGTGGACGAACCGCGTCCCGGACTGGACCGCCACGGAGACGGGGAGCCACCGCCACCAACACACCCCCTACTACGTCCGTGTCACCCGCGACGGGGAGCCGGACGCCGGCCACCGCCGGACGCTCGCCAACGGCGGGCCACGGCTGGACGAACGGAACGTGATCGACGCTGGATTCCTCGAACTCGTCCGGCTGGGGATCGTCTCGTGGGACGACGAGATCGTCCGCAACTCACTCCGTGAGGTGGACGACACGATCCGGGTCGACATGCCGGAGGGGGCGGCGTTCTACCGGTACAACGGTGACGGCTACGGCGAGGTCGAACAGGGTGATATGGGTGCGCCGTGGTCGCCGGAACGACCCGGAAAAGGGCGGCTGTGGCCGATCTTCACCGGAGAACGCGGGGAGTACGAACTCCGCCGGCCACCCGGAGAACGCGACGAGACCGCCCGCCCGGAGCAGGCACTGACGACGATGGCGTCGTTCGCCAACTCCGGGCGGATGATCGCCGAGCAGGTGTGGGACCGGGAGGTGTCCACCGACTACAACTGGGCGTACGGCGAGGGGACCGGCTCCGCGACGCCGTTGGCGTGGTCGATGGCACAGTACGTCCGACTCGCACACGGGGTCGACGCCGGCGAGCCCGCAGAAGAACCCGCCTTCGTCGCCGACCGCTACCGCGAACGGGGGCTCCACCGGCCCGACGAGAGCCCGGCACTGCGGGTGGACACGGATTTCCGTGGCAACGAGGTCGTGGTCAGCGGGGAGACCACAGGCGCCGTCATCGCCGTCTCGACACCCACCGACGGGGCGTTCGTGACGGCCGACGGCGGGAGCTTCGAGGCGACCGTCGACATCGAGTACGGCGAGAACGACATCGTCGTCGCCGCCGCCTCCGACCGCGAACTGACGGAGGCGGGGACGACCGTGACGCGGTTCACAGTCTGAGGCGGACGACGGTCGGACTCGACGCTCGGAGCGGGCCGACGGGCCGACGACCACACTCGGCGAGGTGATCGAACGCCTCGTACACCATGCTCTGTGTGACACCGACCGCGTCGGCGATTTCCGCGACGGGCAGCGGCTCGTCGGTGTACAACGACGCCACCAGAATCTGTGCTCGGACCCGGTTGGCGAACAGCTCCGTCAACCCGTTGTCGTCGACCAACGCCGGGAGCGACTGCGTGATCTCTGTGTCGTCCACAGCCGTGTGGCACCACGAGCGGGCACGACGGTTTCGGCCTGTCGACGGTGGGTGACGCCGCGCGAGTGGTGACGGTTACTCGCGCTACTGGTTCTTTTTCAAGATCAAATTGCGCCGGGCGGGAATTGAACCCGCGTCGATGGCTTGGAAGGCCATTGTCATACCACTAGACCACCGGCGCGCATCCTCCCGTATCGGGGGCGGGCAGTAAGGTGTTATGGATCGAGTTCACCCCGCGGCGAGTGTCGTGAGGGTCCTGTCTGCCCCGTCGACAGGCAGATCGGTCGCTCTGCGACGACGATATCGACCGGCTCGTTGTCGCTGTCGAGACGACCGACGAGAGCCTCTCTATTCTCGCCGAGCAACAGTCCCTCGATTTCGATACGTATCGAAAAAACCCAAAAAAGGACATCGTCGAACGGCGATTCGTGAAAGCGACCGAAGCAGCACTCGACACCGTCGAGGTGATTGTCGCCACCGGACTCAACGAACGACCAAGCATTGACATCCTCCCACCCCTAAAGGGGTGGGATTCCCTGACCGCCGTTGGGATATTGTGGTTTACGACGTGACCTGTTCTTGCGGTGCGAACGCACCAGTTTCCTTGTCAAACAAGTACGTCGATGGCTGTGCCAACCAGCCGTTACTCCTATCCTCTGTCGGACTCGGAGTTACTTTCTGGCGAATGTTCTCGGCACCGTTCACATCGGCGTTGGCCACCAACTCACACTCATCGCAGACATACAGCCCGCGTTCAACACGGTTCCCGTCTCGTGTCTGCCCACAACACGAACACGATCTTGACGTGTCCTGTTCGGACACCGTTTCGACCGAGATGCCCTCCATCTCGGCCTTGTACGTCAGGAGTGTCGTGAATCGGTCGAACGCCCACGAATGCAGGTCGAGGTTCCCGTGCGTGCCCCAGTCTCTCACCTCGCCACTCTCGTCTTCACGGATACCCGATACGTCGCCCACTACAATTGTTCCAACCCCTTCCTCGACACACCGGGCAACGATGTGCCCTGAGAGGGTGTGGAAGTAGTGGGTGCGACGAGCCGACTTCTTGTGATGGAGTCGGGTCGCCTGCTGTGAGGTGGCATCATCACACTGAGCAATGTGCTTGCTGAAGTAGTAGTCGTCCTGCTTCAGACAGTTCAGCGGATACAACTCCGCGTGTCCGCTCCCGTAGGCGAGTGCAGCGAAGTTGCTGATTCCGAGGTCGACACCGACTGTTTCGGTGCCGGGTGTGTCAGCCAATTCAAGCTCAACCTTACAGACGAAGTGGAGTTCCCACTCGCTGCCAGTCCAGACCGCTCGAACCTGTTGGACACTCTCGACTTCTGAGAGGTCAACGCCGGGCCGGGTCTGGTACTCGCAGAGGGCGAAGTCCGACCAGTAGTCTTTCAGGTTTGACCCTTTCGAGAGTCGGACGCGGTTGTACTGAGCGTCGAGTTTGAAGCCGGCGGTCTTGAACGTGACCGTGCTTCGTGGGTGGTCGTCGCCGTGTTTGCGGTAGCCGGGCGGGTTTGCTTTCGTGTCACCGGTCTGTCGTTTCTTGTACCAGCCATCGAACGCTTCAGCGAGTTCTTGCAAAACGCGCTGACTTGACTGTGAGTGGAGGTCATCGTAGCGGTCGTGTGACTTGAGGTACGCAGTGAGTTCGCTGTGACCAGGAATATGGCCAATTTCCGACCAGACGCGGTCACAGACCCACCGTCCAACGTTCCAGAGTTTCGAGGCAGCAAACCCGAGGGCGTCGAGGTCGTCTTGCACCTGTGGCTGGTTCTGGATGGCGGCAGTGTAGGTGCGGGTGACGACCTGTTTCGCCATACGTAACCTATGTATGCGGACTGAGTTAACAGTGTGGGTTCGCCGGCGTGGAATATCCGGCCGTGCCATCTCTGAGTGATAGTCGAGGAAATTGTCGGATTCATCCCACCCCTAAAGGGGTGGGCTTTCTCCTTGCTACCACTGTAACCCGGCGAGGATCAAACCGCTCGCCGACACAGATGTGCTATCGGAGTCGGTTGCAGACTCGATGATCCAGACCGCTCGCTTCCGGAACGTCCTCACACACACAGACGGTGATGTCATCGGCCTGGTAACCGACTGACGCGACTTGATGATAGCTCATAAAACGGGACTTCGAAAGAACGACCCGACCTGGAACCGCCGTCGCGTCTCAGGTCGTCACCGGGTCGCGTCGGTCCTCGCCGCCGATCCGGTCGACGGCCAGCAGCACGGCGTGTGCCGGGCCAGCGACGGCGGTCACGAGGGTCGCGCCCGCCAGGAGGGGTCCGCGGCGTGTCAAGCGAGGGTCTCGTGTCACGACAGTGTCTCTGTTGGCCGGCAGTGAGAACCGCGTGGTCTCTGTCGACGCGTTGCCATCCGAGCGACTGGCGTCGTCACGATCTGAGTGCGTCCGCGAGATCGCCACCAACATCCGCAATCGCCGCCCGAGCGCGGTCGACATCCCGGAGCGTCATGAACCCGTGGACCATCGCCTCGTAGTTGACGGACCGCGTGTCGACGCCGTCGGCGGCGAGCTGGTCGGCGTACGCCTGGCCGCCGTCACGGAGCGGGTCGAACCCGGCCGTCACCACCGTCGCGGGCGCGACCCCCGAACAGTCGGCGGCGTTCGTCGGGTCCGCATACGGGTTCCGGCGGTGGATCTCACTGCCGAAGTAACAGTCCTCGAAGAACGCCAGATCGGCCTCCGACAACACGATCCCGGCGTGGTCTCGGACGGACTGTTGATCGCGGTCGACACCCACACCGGGGTAGACGAGCAGCTGGTAGTCAAGCGCCGGGTCGCCGCGCTCGGCGGCCATCAGCGCCGTGATCGCCGCCAACGCCCCGCCGGCGGAGTCGCCTGCGACCGCGAGGGTTCCGTCGCCGGCGACCGCGTCCGGCTCGGCTGCGGCCCACCGCACGGCGGCGTCGGCGTCTTCGACGGCCGCCGGAAACGGGTGTTCCGGGGCGAGTCTGTAGTCGACGGACAACACGCCACAGCCGCTCTCGGTCGCGAGGTGGCGACAGAGCCACTCGTGGGTGGCGACGCTGCCGAAGACGAACCCACCGCCGTGGAAGTAGACGACGGTCGGGAACGGCCCCTCGCCGTCCGGGAGGTAGAGCCGGGCGTCCAACGCCCCCTCGGGACCAGGCACCGTCCGGTCGACGACCCGGCCGACGCTCGGGAGGTCGCGGTTCTGGAGCCACGTGGTCGCGCGCTCGAACAGTCGGAACAGTCGGACACCCCAGCGGCTGTGTGGCAACGGCACCTGGTCGCGCCACTCGATGGCCGCCGCGGCCTGTGGGTCGATGTCGTCAGCTTCCACGCACGGTCGGTTTACGCCCCCTCGACAAGTGTCCTGTGTCTGCGTCCCACTGGGAACGCAGCGTCTCTCAGGCCGACCGACGGCGGGTCGCGCGGCCGGCCGTCGGCGGACGGTGACGACCGTCAGCGTGAACGGCGACTCCGTCACGCCGAGAAACAGCGATCCGGTTATTAAATGTACTCCGTGACAACCAAGCACCACCGATGTTGTCGAAACAACAGTTGATCGGGACCGTCGCAGTCGCGTTGTTGGTGGTGACGGCCGGTTGTTCAGCCGCCGTCACCGACAGCGGCGCGCCAGACCCCGAACAGATCGCAGACAAGATACAGGAACGAACCGACGAGATCGACTCCGTGCGGGGTGAGAAGGTGACCACGATCGAGCGGGACGGGGAGACGAACAAGACAGTCACGCGGTTCGTCCAACGACCGCCGAACGAGTCGTGGTCGGAGGTCGTCTCCGCGGACACGGGCTACCAGTCTGCCGGTGACCGGGTCGTCCGGAGCGACGGGCGGATCGTCAGCTACGACGCCAGCGAGAACAACTACACCGTTCTCGAGACCGACTTCGCCGCCGGGCCGGGACAGATGATCAGCGCCGAGGCGATCGAACGCACGCTCAACCAGAGTAACGTGAGCTTCGAGGGGACCGACACGGTCGCCGGCCGGGACGTGTACGTCGTCTCGTTGGACAGCGACAGCGAGGCCGGAACGTCCAACACGACACTGAAAGTGGACCAGGAGTACTGGTACCCGTTGGAGTACACCACCACCTCACAGTTCGGCGACACGGAGACGACGATGACGGTGACACACCGGAACGTGACGTTCAACGAGCCGGTCGCAGACGACCGGTTCAGCTTCGATCCGCCCGAGGGGGCCACTCTCGAACGGACGAGCAGCGTCGGCTCGGAGGAGTTCGACTCCGTCGAGCGGTTGGATGCGGCGACGGGGTTCGACGTGCCGGCCCCGTCGGTGCCGGACGGCTACAGCTTCGAGTCTGCGAACACGTTCAGCACCGACGGCAACACCTCCGCGTCGGTCGTCTACACGAACGACACCGACGCCAGGCTTCGTTACTCCGTCTCGCCGGCGACCGACGCCGGGATGGACGGGGAGACGGTGACGGTCGGCTCGACCGAGGTGACCGTCTCCGAGTTCGGCTCGTCGACACGTGTGGCGTGGACCTGTGGGGACACACAGTACGCACTCACCGGCGAACTGGCCCGCGAACAACTTCTCGGACTGGTCGAGTCGGTCGACTGCTAGCTCCCGACGGGGCGGCTACGCCTCTTGAGGTTTCTCCGACCGTTCGCGGATGAGATCCCGCAACCGGTCGGGGTCGTCCGAATCGTCCAGATCCGACAGCCCGACCACGGCGGTGCCGTCGACGGACTCCCGGTCGGCGTCGTCGGTGAAAAAGACCGCCCGGGTGCGGGTGACACGACCGATCGAGGCCATCAGCCGGGCGCGTTTCTCCGCCGCGCTGGTGAACGCGGCGTGACTCGACAACAGGGTGAACTCGACGCCGCCGTCGTCCTCGCCGACGGTGTCGAACGGCGCCCGCTCGGTGGGGTGGACGACGAACCCCGCGGCCGACAGGACGGCGTGGACCCGCTCTGCGGCCGGGTCCGGGTCCGCCTCCGGCTCGTCGGGGTCCGGCTCCCCGTCGCGCACCTTTTCGGCACCCTCCAACACGGACACCGGGTCGGAGAACGGCTTGTCGAACATCTCTTCGAGCTTCACCGCCACCTCGACGGAGGCGTTCATCCCGTCTTCGTACTTCGCGACGGTGCGGCGGGAAACGCCGAGTTCGTCCGCCAGCCGACCGAGACTCCAGCCGCGGTCCTCACGTTCGTCGGCGACGAGATCACCGTCGATGTTGACGTACAGCCCGCCGGGGGCGGCGTAGATCAACGGCGGGACGTTCTCGATCACCAGATCGTACAACGTGTCCGGGTGGATCGCCGGCACGCCGTGCCGGAAGTACACCACGCCGGGCTTGAGATCCTCGTCGCGGGTCCGTAAGCCGACGACCAACGGCGTCGCCGAGAGATACCGCCCGAGCCGGCGCATCTCCCCCCCGGTCGCGGCGTCGAACGCGTCGACGTTCCCCAACACCTTGATCAACAACAGGTCCTCGCCGGATCGGGCGGCGAGATCGAACCCCCGCGGGCGAACCGCACACCGATCGCTCGTCAGGAATCCCGCGTCTGCGAGCAGCGCGGTCACGTTCTCTAACAACGCCTCACGGGACATACACTACCCTACCAAGGTCTTCGTTGATAAACTTTCTGACGACGGGGAACACTGCGTCACCGTCTCGTCCGGCGGATTGCGGGCGCGGCGTGTGAGTAGATTAAAGTAACTCCGGCTGACGGTCGGGTGGGTACGGGGAGCGTCTCGGCCGGGGGCGACAACTGGGAGGTGGACCGAGCGTCTCGGTCGGGGGCAACAACTGGGAGGTGGACCGAGCGTCTCGGTCGGGGGCAACAACTGGGAGGTGGGCCGAGCGTCGACGGTCGAACCAGAGGGGCGGGCTTTTGCCGTCGCCGGCCGGAGCCGGTGGTGTGAGTCTGAAGACGACCGTCGCGGTGCCGTTCCGGGCCGCCGGCAGCCGCGAGATGGGGGAAGGGGAGTTCGTCGTCGCGTTGTCGCTCGACAGAGACTGGTTCTCGCCGGACCAGGCCAAACGACTCGTCGATGTCGCCGAGGGACGCGGGCTGCTCGTCTACGAGGACGACGACCTGCGGGCGACGTTCGACCCCACCACGGTGTCGGTGCCGCAGAACTTCACGCCGGAGTCTGACGTGCTCACCGAGCAGTCCACCTTCGAGCGTGTGATCGACAAACTCGTCGCCGCCGGCGTCGACAAACGCGAGGCGGTCGCGGCCGCCAACGAACGGCAGAGTACGGTCGGGGTGACTCTGGAGACGGCCGCGATTCTGGTCGCGCGTGAACGCGGCGTCGCGGTCGCGGACGCCGCCACCGCCACCCGGGCAGAGGCGCTCGACAACGGGAGTGACGCGGGCGGGGACGGAACCGAGGGGAACGCCACCGCCGGAGGTGCCGACTGATGGTCGAGGAACGGCTCGACGACGGGGTCCGGACCGCCCAGTTGCTCGCCTCGGAGCTGTCGAGTGACGCCGTCCGGCCGCCGTTCGCGGTTGTCGACGCCGACCCCGACGTGGAGCCGTCGCCGGACGGTACGCGTGCCTACCGCGTCGTCCTCGCCCGCGACGGCGACCAGACGCCGGTCGCGACGGTCGCGGTCCACCCAGACCGTGCCCACGCCGCCTTCCGCGCAGTCGACGCCGCGCCCGACCTCCCGGCTGTCGCCGCCGAGGCCGCAGACGGGGCCGGACTCCGCAGCCGTCCGAAGGCTGTCACTCCGCCACAGACGCTCGTGTTCGTCCCCGACGGCGCCGCGGTGAAGCGTGTGCTCCCGGTGTTTGGTGCCGCCGCGGACGCACTCGGTGACGCAGACGACGAGTGAACAACGACGGCGTGATGTGAGTCGGCGATGAGAACCGAGTGACGACGGCGAGCGAGCGACCGACAACCACTCCCCGCGCCGATCAGCTCGGCGCCACGTCGTCCCGGCCGGCAGGGTGTGGCTCGGCGGTGTCCAACGGGTCCTCCAGTTCACCCATCACCGTCTCCAACGCGTCCGTCGCGGTGAGCACCCCGACCACCGTACCGTCCGACAACACCAACGCGAGTTCCTGACTCTCGGCTTGGAACCGGTCGACGGCGTCACTGACCGACGTGTCCGCGGAGATGGTCATCGGCGGCGCCGCCAGTTCTGCGAAGCCGACCTCGCCCGCCCGCAGTTCCTCCGTCTGGCCGATCACACTTGGGACGTAGACGATCCCGACGAACTCGTCGACGCTCTCCCCGACCAACGGGTACCGGACGTGTGGCGTCTCGGCGATCCGGCGGAGATTCTCCTCGGGCGTGGCGGCCGTCGAGAGGAACGTCACGTTCTCCTCGGCGGTCATCTCCTCGCGCACCTCCGTCCGCCCAGCCTCCAACGCGTGGAGCACCTCCTCGCGGCGTTCGTTGGACAGTTCACCCTCCTTCAGCAACGACGACAGCCGGGTGCGGAGCTGTGCGCGCGACTCGATGGCGTCTTCTTCGGCTTCGAGCCACGCGCCGGTCATCTCGATGCCGAACAGGGAGAGGGTGCCCTTCGCCACCCAGTCGCCGAGCTTGATCAGCGGCGAGATCACCACGTAGAAGTAGTGGAGCGGCGCGGCACCGTACCGGCAGACGAACCGCGACCGTTCGACGCCGAGATACGTCGGCGTCTGTTCACCGTGTGTGAGGTGGACCAGGTTGATGATGAAGTACGCGATCAGCGCGCCGGCACCGATCGACGCCAGCGCGGTGCCGCCGAACAACGGCTCGAACAACGCCGCCAACGCCGGCTCCGCGACGATTCCGACGGCGATGCTGGAGGCGGTGATCCCAACCTGACAGGTTGTCAGATACAGTTCCAGATCCTGTGTCATCTCCCACGCCCGTTCCAACCGACCGCTCCCGTCGAGGAACTCCGACTCGGTGAACTGCCGCGCCCGGGTCAGTGCAAACTCGATAGCGACAAAGAACCCGTTCGCGAGGATCAGCCCGAGGCCTGCGACGAGTCTGACGACGATCTCGACTGTCTCCATCTCACCGCCCACTGGTGGTTCCTCCGTGGAGAAAGCGGCGGCCGTCTCCACCAACTGAAACGACTACGCCCCGTCGCCGACGGTGAACACTGGAACCGGCGCGGTGCGGACGGTCACCTCACTCACGCTCCCGAGGAGGATACGCTCCGTGCCGCGACGGCCGGTCGTTCCCATCCCGACGGCGTCGACGCCGTTCGTCTCGACGTAGTCGGCGATCACTTCGGCCGGTTTACCCTGTTTGACGGCCTGGACGGTGTCGCGTACCCCGTTCGCCTCGGCGATGTCGACAACCGTCTCGACGGCCTCGCGGGCTGTCTGTTCGTCGTCTGCACCGGTCGTCTCCCTGATGTCGAGCCCGAGCACGGAGTCGTCGACGACCGACAGCGCGTGGACGGTCGCGTCGAGTGCCCCCGCCAACGAGGTGGCGTGGTCGGCCGCGATCCGTGCGGCCTCGCTCCCGTCTGTCGGAACGAGCACCGCCTCGTAGGGGAACACGAGCCGTTCGTCGGACTCCCGCCGTGTCGTGAGCACCGGAACAGACGACAGCCGGACGACTCGTTCGCTCACACTCCCGCCGAGTCGAGACAACCCCTCTCGCCCGCGGGTCGCGGTCACGATCAGATCGCTCCCGAACTCCGCGGCGTACTCCACGATCGTCGGCGCAGGGTCCCCCTGCAACACGTCCGTCTGGCAGTCGGCGCCCTGTGACACCACCGTCTCGGCGACCGACTCGACGACACGTTCCCCCTCGCGGACGAGCGCGTCGACGACCTGCCCGTCGACGACGGTGACACTGTCGCGGGTCGTGTCGGCGACGTACAGGACGCGAACTGTCGCGTCCGCCCAGTTCGCCAGGTCGGCCACGTGTGACACTGTCGCTGCCGCCTCGTCGCTCCCGTCGACCGGCAGTAGGATCTCGTCGTACATCTCCTGACCCATACGACGCCCACGGGCTAAGAAGTTGGTCTCGTCTCCGTCGGTCCCTGCCAGTGGGAACGACCGCAACCCGCTTTTCCGCCCGCCACGGAGTGTGTTCGTGACCGACCTCGACGACTCGCTCCCGCGACGAGAGTTCTGCAAGGCCGCCGTCGCGACCGGCGGCGTGGCGGCGTTGTCGGCGTGTCTCGACCGGTTCGGCGGGGCGGAGCCGATCCCGACCGGCGACGGCCCCAACGCACACCCCGCGCGACAGCACGCGTGGAACGACGCCGTCCGGACGGACGACGATGGGAACACCCTCCTGCCACGCCACCAACTGTTGCTCTACTGTGAGCTGCCGGGGGACGACCCACCGACGGAGACGGCTCGCAAACGCGTCGGGGCCGCCCTCGACGCACTCGACGACGCGTTCGCGTGGGGGAGTGAGGGCCTACTCCACTCGGTCGCGTACTCGCGGGCGTACTTCGAACGGTACGGTGCGGGGCCGACTGGGGTCGACCTTCCGCGGCCGCGGCCGTTGGCAGACTTCGAGACCCCGACGTTCGACGAACAGGATCTCCTTGTCCACCTCGCGTCCGACCGTCCCGCGGCGTTGCTTGCCGCCGAGGAGGCGCTCCGTGGTCGCCGCGACCGGGCCAACGGCGTGTCCGTGCCGACGCTGACCGACGCCGTCTCGGTCGCGGACCGCCGGACGGGGTTCGTCGGTGCCGGCATGCCACGCGACCGCGCGGACGATCTGGAGGGGGTGCCCGCGGACAACCCGGTCCCCGAGGCGGCGCCGTTGTTCATGGGGTTCGTCGCGGGATTCCGCAAGAACCAGGCGACCGAGGGGTACGTCACGCTCGATCAGGGTCCGTTCGCGGGCGGGACCACCAAGGCGGTCTCGAACTGGCGCCAACGGCTCGCCGACTGGTACGAGGAACAGAGCCACGACGAACGGGTGACGGAGTTGTTCTCCCCGCAACACGCCCAGCAGGGGCTCGTCGAGGGGGTCGGCGGGGAACTCGGCGCCGACAGCGGGATCGACGCGTTCTTGGAGAATCTCGACGAGGTCGCACAGGAACACGGCCGGGTCGGCCACGCACAGAAGGCAGCCAGCGCCAACCGCGACGCGGACGGCAACGTCCGACTGCTCCGGCGCCACTTCGAGTCGACCGACGACGGCGTGGCGAGTCTCCATTTCCCGTCGCTCCAACGCGACATCGCGGCGTTCGAGGCCGTCCGGCAGGCGATGAACGGCGTCGACGCGACGGCGGCGACCCCCGCGGTCAGACAACGAGTCAACAACGGGATCTTGGAGTACGTGTTCGTCCGTCACCAGGGGTACTTTCTGGTGCCGCCGCGGGCGAAACGGGCGCTCCCGCGGCCAGACGGGTGACATGCCTCTCCGGGCAGCGGGTCAGACCACCGGCCACACCAGCAGCCCCGCCGTCACCAGCAGTGCGAGACCGATCGTCGCGCCGACACCCGCGCCCCACCCAGAGACGGCGTCGGTGGTGTACAGCCGGCCGACACCGGAGAGCACGGCCGCTCCGGCGAGCCCCAACAACGCAACACTCACCCACCCGCCGACGGTGTGGACGGCCCCGTGGCCGGTGTGGGCGACGGCCCGGCTCGCCCAGACAACGGCCGTGACACCCGTAACAAGTTGGCTCGTCGTCACTGTCGAACGGTACGGGTCACGCGGCTACACTCTCCGGTGTCGTTCCCAGTGTGTGGGACTCGACCGGAATCCACACCACGATACAGCCGTAGCGTCGGTATGGACGAGCGATGTCGACAGGGTGGCCGGAACGGTGCACCAGCCGACGGGCACAGCCGACGGGCGTTTCTCGCGGCCGCCGGCAGCGGGCTGACGGCGGCGACGGCCGGCTGTCTCGGCTTCCAACTCGACTCGGCGGGGTTCGCGCCGCCGCCGGTCGTCGAGGACCGACCGAGCGCGGTGTACGTCCCCGGTCACTCCGAGGGGATGGGGATGCTCGGCCGCGCGGAGACCGACGACTACGCCGTTGCGGTGACGTACTCGTACGCCCACCGGTTCTGGAACGTCAACGGCGACGACACCGCACGAACTGACGCCGAGCCAGACGACGATGTCCACCTGATGGCGACCGTCTGGGACCCCGAGACCGGGAGTATCCTCCCGGAGACGGGTGTGGAGGTGGCGATCGAACGGGACGGTGAACTCGTCACCCAGGAGGTGGTGTACCCGATGTTGTCACAGACGATGGGGTTCCACTACGGCGGCAACTTCTCGTTGGCCGGTGACGGGAGCTACACCGTCGACGTGACCGTCGGTGCCGTTCGGACTCGTCGCACCGGGGGGTTCCGTGACCGGTTCGAGGAGCCGGCGACGCTGTCGGTCGCCTTCGACTACGCGCGTGCCGACCGAGACGCGCTCTCCGTCGAGCGGTTCGACGACCGCGCCGGCACCCGGGATGCGCTCGCGCCGATGGCGATGGGCGGGTTCCCGGACGGGAAGCTGCCGGCGGCGGATGCGCTCCCCGGGACGTTGCTCGGCACGCCGACCAGCGACGACGCGACGCTCGCGACGACGTTGTTGGACAACCCCCCTGCCGGCGTCGACGGTGACGGACCGTATCTCGCGGTGTCGGCCCGGACGCCACACAACCGACGGGTGATCCCCGCGATGGCGCTGACCGCGACGGTGCGGCGCGACGGCGGGACGGCCGCGGAGGCGGAGCTGACGCGCACGCTCGACCCCGAACTGGGCTACCACTACGGCACCACGCTGGACGTACAGTCGGGTGACGAACTCCGGGTGACGCCGACGGTCCAACCGCAGGTCGCGCGCCACGAGGGGTACGAGACCGCCTTCGGCGGCGTCTCGGGGGGGATGGAGCCGGTGACGATCTCTGTCAGGCCGTGAGTACCCCTCCCGCCCGAGCGTCCATACTGCTTGGTCGAGTATACCAAAAGCCACTCGTAAGAGGAGCACACAGAGTAATACGTAATGTCGAGTAGCGTCGATTGTGGCGAAGTCATCAGTGTCTCGAAGAAGGGACAGGCGACCATACCGAAAGAACTGCGCGAACGGTTCGGAATCGAAGCCCCGGGGAAGGTTCTCGTTCGCGAGGTAGACGGGAAGGTCGTCGTCGAACCACTCCCATCGGTCGAGGAGATGCGAGGGGTTCACGCCGGCGACTACGAGGATGGTGCAGTTCTGTCCCACCTACAGGAGATGAGACGGGAGGACGAACGGGTAGAAGCCGAAGAGTCTGCAGGCCCAAAACTGGGTGAAGATGACTAGCTACGTCTTCGACACGGAGCCGCTGATCGCCTTCTTTTATGACGAACCGGGTGCATCGACTGTGAGTGAGCACCTCCAAGCGATCGACGCTGGGGAGGCGGACGGAGTGATCTCTCACGCGACCGCGGCCGAGATCGTCTACAAGATCGCACGCTTCGAGACCGGGAGTCCGAATCAAGCTCAACCGACCGACCAGGAGTACGCGGCGGGTCGACAGGATATCCGTATCCTCCGCGGTTACGGTGTGACAGTAGAGACGCCCCCTTGGGACGCCGTTGCTCAGGTCAAAGGGCCGGGTGGGATCTCACTCGGGGACTCGTACGCCGCTGCGTTGGCCCTCGACACTGGAGCGACGCTCGTCGTCGGTGCAGACCCGGAGTTCGGGGATCTATCCGACGAGATCGAACTCCAGCGCGTTCGCGACGACCCGGTTTGAGCCGGGCGAACCTCCCGAACTCGTTTTCTCGCCCGACTGAGCCGCGCCGCTGAAACCCCCGCGGCACGAACGACTTGTGTGAGCGACGACACACTGGCCGTCTACTCGGATTTCGTCTGTCCGTTCTGTTACCTCGGCCGCGCCGCCCTGCGGGAGTATCTCGCCGACGCCGACGACCCGCCGGCCGTCGAGTGGCGACTGTTCGACCTCCGCGGGTACAAACGCGACCCCGAGGGAGGGTTCCGTGACGTAGACGACGGGAAAGACGAGGATTACTTCGCGGAAGCGCGCGAGAACGTCGCCCGGCTCCGCGAGCAGTACGGCGTCGAGATGCAGTCGTTCGACGACGTGCCGGAGGTTGACTCCTGGGACGCCCAACAGGCGGCGTTGTACGTCCGGCAGGCGTACCCGGGGTCGTTCGACAGCTTCTATCACGCGACGATGAACGCCTACTGGCGCGACGGCCGCGACATCGCCGACTCGGACGTGCTCGCCGACATCGCCGAGGACGTTGGCGTGTCGGGCGCAGAGGTGCGTGACGCTGTCACCGACGAGCGACTCGAAGCCGAGCTGGAGGATCATTTCGACCGCGCACAGCGCCGTGGGATCAGCGGTATCCCGACGTTCGTCTCCGGCGACCACGCCGCTCGTGGGGCGGTGCCGCCCGCCCACCTCGAACGGCTGGTTGAGGGGGCCTGAGCCGAGTCGCTCGGGCGGGGACAGGCTACCCCCCTCTCTGTGGGCTGGTGAACACCGACTGGTGGTTTATCCGTTCGACGGTCTATGCTCTGGGCATGACAGAGTTCGTGTTGTACGGCGGGAAAGGCGGCGTCGGCAAGACCACCCTCGCGGCCGCGACGGGGGTGAAGACGGCCGAAGCCGGGCGGCGGACGCTCGTCGTGAGCACGGACCCCGCACACAGCGTCGGCGACGCGTTCGACAGCCGCGTCGGAGAGCGGCCGACGAGCGTCCCGCCGGCTCGTGACCTGTACGCGTTGGAGATCGACCCGCGCGAGCGGTTCCAACGCCGCTACGGCGACACGTTCGACGAACTGCTGGGTGACGCTCAGTCGGTCGGACTCGACGTAGACCGCGACGACGTGGGTGACATCTCCGAGCGCGGGCTGATCCCGGGTGCCGACGAGGTCGCGGTCGTCGATCTGTTCGCGGAGTACGACGACCACGACGACTGGGAGGTGGTCATCTTCGACACCGCACCGACCGGCCACACGCTCCGGTTGTTGGAACTGCCGGACGTGCTCGACACGACGGTGGGGAAACTGCTGTCCGTGCGCGAGCGAGTGAGTTCCGTGACGGACACAGTCGGGCGCCTGTTGGGCGGCGGCGACGACGGTGGGAGCAGTCGATCCTACAGCGACCGGGCGAGTGATCTCCAGTCGGCGATGGACCAGGTCGGTGACCGTCTCCAGGCGTCTCGCCACACGGAGTTCCGTGTCGTCACACTTCCCGAGCAGATGGCGCTGGCGGAGACGAACCGCCTGCTGGGCCAGCTCGACGAGGCGGGTGTGCCGACGGACACCGTGCTCGTCAACAAAACGCTCGCGGAGCCGCCGGGCGACTGTCCGAACTGCGCGCCGCGGTACGAACGCCAACAGGCCGTGCTCGACGAGGCGCGGGAGACGGTCGGCCGGGACGTGGTGGAGGTGCCACTCGCGCCCGAAGCCGATGGGCTCAATCGCGTCGAGACCGTCGCCGATCACCTCCCCGAAGTGAACTGAGCGGTTGTCGGGGTGGGTCCGGCGCGTGTCGCCACTCGCCGCGGACGCACGGTTGATACGCGTCGAGTCCCAACGATACGGAAACCGACGATGGTGAACTACTACGTCCACGACGGCGACCGGCTGGTGGAGACGGCCGTCAATCTCGCCCGTCAACACGTTGCGGAGGGGCGCGTCCAATCGCTCGTCGACGGGAGCGACTGTGTCGTCACTGCCGGTGACAGTCGGCTGGTGGTCGACCTGCGGCGCGGGAAGTACGACGTGTACGCTGAAGGCGAGGTTGTCGGGAAGTACACCGACTGGGACCGCGCGTTAGCCAAATACGAGACGTTGTTGGCCGACTAGTCGTCCGACTCGTCTGTCTCGACGGTGTCGAGTCACCCGCTCCGCCCGCGGAGATCGGCGGCCGCCGCCTTCGCTGTCGCCGCTTCCTCGTCTGTCAGAAGTCCAGCGACCGACTCCGGGTGCGGCCCTCCCGTGACCCGACGGAGTGTCTCCTCCATCGTCTCCCCGTCGCGGTTGTGTGCTCGGAGCCACTCGTAGTACCCCTCGGACAGTTGAATCGTCTCGCTCACACGAGTAGCTCGAACACACGGGGAGAAGTAGACTTCGGCGGTACTCCAGATGGACATGTGACCGCTCGGTCGCCACAGCACGGTCGAGGGAGCTGACCCGCTCACGCCGCCGGACTGTACGCGTCCGAGAACAGGTTCAACACGAGCACGCCGCCGACCACGAGCGTCAGCCCGACCACGCCGGCGAGGTCGACGGACTCGTCGAACGCCACCACGCCGACCGCGACCGTGCCGACGATGCCGACTACGCGAGCAGGGAGGCGCTTGCTCGGCTGATGTGATCGACCGCAGTCACTGTCTTCCGTCGGTGTGTTCGAACTCGGGAAGACGCTCCGGCCGTAGGACACCGACAACGCCACCGACGAACAATGCCACACCGACGACTCCGCCCGGGACCTGCAACGGATGTGAGACACCGCCGACTGTGGCGACGAGCATTCCGCCGCCGAGTACGGCCGCAGCGGCGGCGGCGACTCGAGGAGACGGGCGTGGCAGGACCACCAGTGACGCGTTAGCGAGTCCGTACACGACACACAGACTGCCGAACGAGACCATCGCTACGGAACTCCCGGCAAACACCGCTACGGTCACCAGTCCGCCGCTGACAGCGGCAGCCCCATCGCCGACATGACCGACGTAGCCGAGGCGACGGAAGACGGTCCCGCTCAGTAGTCCGAGACCGCCCGCAATGGCACCGAGACCACGGAATAGCGTCGCCGCGTTCCCGTTTCGTACCGTCTCGGCGAGCAACGGAGCGACGTACACTACCCCTGCAAACGAGATACCGACGAGTTTGACCCGTCTCCAGTTTCCCATCGGTTACATTTATTGGTTTTTGTTAAGAGTGTGCTGGTCGTGCTGCTGACAACCGGCAGACGGGTGCATTGACCTCCTCCCACGGATGAAGTCGTGGGATTCCACACGCGGTGGGGGTCCCGGTGATGACGCACCTGGTGGCAACTTTCCCCTCGTGGGTACTCCGGTTCGCGGGACGCTGGTTTGGCCACATACGGAGTCTGAGGTGTTCGTCCTCGCGGGCCGCATCCGCTCCCAGCGACCATCGTCTCTCGGCTCTCCCGAGACCACGGGCCGGGCCATCGACCCGACGCACCGCCACGCGGTGTGATGGAGCGTCCCAATTCGACGCAATGCTGTTTTTTGACTACCCTTGTTGGCCACGAGGACGCCCTCACCGGAACGGTGTGGTAGCCGTTCGTCTGGCGGGCAGACCCCAACCCGACTGCCAGTTTTTCGCCGCCCTGCGTACTTTTTTCGCGGTTTCCAGTAGATTAACCCCTGGGGATGCAGATAGCCGTCGGCAGTGGTCTGGCGAACCGTGCTGTCGCTCGGACCCACCTGTGAATGGGTGGGTTTCCGCTCGCTACATGTCAGTCGCGTCGCGGCGGCCCAGGAGCGACCGTATCGCCCGCGACGGCCGCGAGTTCCGACTCCGTGACCGGCTGGGAGGTCGTGTCTACCCCGGCGGCTCGGGCGATTCGAACCGGTGCCGGCGGGTGGAGGTTCGCCCGTTCGAGGAGGGGGTCGTCGTAGAACACCTCGCGTGGCGTGCCACGGCCGACGACATCGCCGTCGGCCATCACACAGACGCGGTCGGCGATCTCGGCCGCGAACGACAGATCGTGTGTCGAGACGACGACACTGATCCCCGCCTCGCGCACCTGCCGGATACGGTCGGCGACCAGCCGGGAGCGTTCGGGGTCGAGCCCCGCAAGCGGCTCGTCGAGCACGATCACGCTAGGGTCGGTGACGAGCACGCCGGCCAACCCGACGAGTCGTTTCTCCCCGCCGCTGAGGTAGTGTGGCACCCGGTCGACGAGGTGGGCGGCGTCGACATCCGCGAGCGCCGTCCGGGCGCGTCGTCTCGCCGTCTCCGGGTCGACGCCCCGATTCTGGAGACCGAAGGCAACGTCGTCGAGCACCGTCGGCGCGACCAGCTGAGTGTCTGGATCTTGGAACACGAAGCCGACCGCCTCGCGGGCCCGTGCCGCGTCGTCCGGGTCGACAGGCTCGCCGTCGATCCGGAGTTCCCCGTCGTCGGGGACGAGCGTCCCGTTCAGGTGTTCCAGCAGCGTCGACTTGCCGGCACCGTTCCCGCCGACGAGCGCGACCGTCTCGTCGGGGTGGACGGTCAGCGACGCGTCGTGTATCCCGACGGTGCCGTCCGGGTAGGTGTGTGCCCCACACCGGAGATCGACCACCGGTGTCGTGTCGTCGCTCACGCGACCACCCCCGTGTCGAGGAGGACGTAGCCACCGACCACCGAGTAACAGCCGGCGGCCGCGAGGAGTTCCGTCGCCGGCGGCCGGGAGACGTGGCCGTAGACGGTGATGTCGCCGTCGTAGCCGCGCGCCTCCATCGACTTCACCAGCCGTTCGGAGCGCTCGATTGCGGTGAGCAGTGTCGTGCCGAGGATTCGTGCGTACACTCGTCGTTCGCGCCAGAACTCGGTGAGCGTCCCGCCCCGGGAGACGACCGCCTTCAGCAACTCCTCTAGCGTCTCGACCATCACGAACGTGAACCGGTAGGTGAGCAACGCGACCTGGTCGACCGGGCGGGGGAGGAGCTGCCCGAGCAGGTGTGCGACATCGGCGTAGCGGGTGGTCATCGCGGCCGTCAGCGCGAACGTCGCGACCGTCAGCGACCGACAGGCCAACTCCGCGAACAACGTCGCGCCAGCCCATTTGACCGACAGCCCGCCGACCGGTGTTGCGACCGCTCCAGCGATCGGTGTCCCGGGTTCCAGAAACGCGAGCGGGCCGGCGACAGAGACGACGAACAACGCCGGCAGCGTGTACCAGGCGGCGAGCCGGCGGTACGGGAGCCCGGCGACGCCGTAGACCGCCAGCGTCGAGGCGTACACCGCCGCCAACACCGCCAGTTCGGTGACAACGGTTACGGCAAGCACGAGCGCACCGACGACCGCGAGCTTCGTCCACGGGTTGACACGGTGGAGCGGGCCGTCGCAGTGCTCGGCGTAGGCGGTCACCAGCCGCGGATCGGGAACGTGACTCGACAGGCTCATCTCAGCGCGTCGCCCGCTCGTTCCCGTCCGAGCCGGTCGCGTAGCGGTCGACGTAGAGGTAGACGCCGATCCCGACGAGCGTCAACAACCCCGTGACGGCGGCAAACTCCGTCACCAGCCCCCCCTTCCGGATCGGGCCGGCGACAACGACCCCGCGGCCGAGATCGACGAGCGCGCCGCCTCCCTCCTGCACGCCGCGTTGGAGCGTCTTCGCAGAGCGTTTCGCCCACGGGAGCGCCCCGCCGGTGGCGGTGAACCCCCACAACCCGGCAGCGAGACAGACGGCGAACAGCCCGCCGAGACTGCTGTACTGTTTCCAACGGTCCATCAGGCAGTCACCCCCGTCGACTCCGCGTCCGCGTCGGACGCGGCGATCCCGACGAGATCCGGCCGGACAGACGCGAGAAACTGGACGACGAACCCGGTGAGCACCCCTTCGACGAGCGCGACCCCGAGGTTGAATCCGACCAGCCCGGCGACGGCGACCGCCAGATCCGCCCGCGGGAGCGCGCTCCCGTTGACGCCGCTCACGACGATGATCCCGCCCATGACGACCGCACCGACCGACAGCCCGACTGTCGCCGCGCCCGCTCCTGCCGGGAGCGCGTCCCAGTCGAGCCCAACGAGCGCCCTGAACAGGTAGTAGGCGACAATCGCCTCGCTGGCGTTGACCAACACGTTCGCGCCCAACAACCCGACCGCGCCGTGGCCCATCGCCGCCGAGAAGACGTTCACCACCAGCGCGATCAACGTGCCGAGCAACGGCCCCGCGAGAATCCCGACCAGCCCGGTGAGGTTCATGTGAACCCCGCCCCAGATCGGGACGTTCAGCTGGAAGATCGCGAAGCTCGCGGCCGCACCGATCCCCGCGAGCGCGATCTGTCGTGTCTCGATACCGCCGGTCCGCAGCCGGTAGACGACTGCACTCAACAGTCCGACGCCGAGTGCCGTCCACACTGTCAACGCCCACAGCGGGAACGACCCCTCGCCGAGGTGGATGTGTGCCATCGTAGTTACTAAGACTGGACCCGAGTTTAACAATCTTACTATAATCTCATTCTCTGGTTAGTAACTCTCCGTGGGTACCAACGGCTCGCGGTCGTCACAGGTGGCGTCCCGGTGGACTCACCCGTGGCTGGCGGACCGGTGTCGTCGAACGACTCGCAGACAGAGCCTCACTCCAGTTCTTCGGTTAGTGCGGCGACCGCTCGCTCGACGACCGCAGAGTTCACCCGACCCTGCCAGAACGCGACATCGTCGTCAGCTACCCACCCCTGAAGGGGTGGGCTTGTCAGTGGACTCCCGCTCAACCG
>ERZ1034486.29-NODE-29-length-48026-cov-39.271185_pt1 | contig 48026 bp, 44 predicted proteins | sample MGYA00520683_ERZ1034486 | MGnify/ENA primary metagenome ERZ1034486 (study PRJEB33760, sample SAMEA4777685) | hypersaline lake metagenome | biome: hypersaline environment; feature: brines | place: Spain | collected 2012-08 | depth 0 m ...
TGTACCGACACATGAAGCCGCTTCTCGAGGCCGGCTACGTGTACGCCGCACAGCCCCCACTGTACCGCGTACGAAACGGTGGAGAGACGTACGACGCGATGACCGAAGACGAGCGCGATGCGATCGTGGCGTCGGAGTGTGACGGATCGCCGGATCAGGTGCAGCGATTCAAGGGACTCGGCGAGATGAACCCGGAACAGCTGTGGGAGACGACGATGGACCCGGAGAATCGGATCCTCAAACGAATCACCGTCGACGACGCGGCCGCAGCCGACCGAATGTTCAGCGTACTGATGGGCGACGCCGTGGAGCCCCGAAAGCAGTTCATCAAAGAACACGCGACCGAAGCGGAGTGGGTTGACATATGAGCTCTGAGACACCGCCAACAGACCCTGGAGACGTCCGCGCCGCACAGGTGACGAATGCACGCATCGAAGACGAAATGGAGCAGTCGTACATCGACTACGCGATGTCGGTCATCGCGGGTCGTGCGCTCCCGGACGTCCGTGACGGATTAAAACCCGTCCACCGGCGGATCCTCTACGCGATGCACGAGGCGGGCGTCACGAGCGGCGCCGCCCATCGAAAGTCGTCGTCGATCGTCGGCGAGACGATGGGTGATTACCACCCACACGGCGATAGCGCCATCTACGACACGCTCGCGCGGATGGCACAGGACTTCTCGATGCGGTATCCGCTCGTCGACGGACAGGGGAACTTCGGCTCCGTCGACGGCGACCCCCCGGCAGCGATGCGATACACCGAGGCCCGGATGTCGCCGATAGCCGAGGAGCTGTTGGCCGACATCGAACGCGACACCGTCGACTTCGAGTCGAACTACGACGACCGGCTCGAAGAGCCCGCGGTGTTGCCGGCTGCGTTCCCGAACCTGCTCGTGAACGGCTCCTCGGGGATCGCCGTCGGTATGTCGACGAACGTCCCGCCACACAACCTCGGGGAGGTGATCGACGCGACCGTCGAGCTGATCGAGAATCCCGGCGCGACCGTCGAGGACCTGATGGATCACGTGAAGGGGCCGGACTTCCCGACGGGAGCGAACATCGTCGGCCGAAACGCCGTTCACGAGGCGTACAAGACGGGCCGCGGACGGATTCGGGTCCGCGCCGAGTTCGAGGTGGACGAGGAAGAGGGACGGATCGTGATCACCGAGCTCCCGTTCCAACAGAACAAGTCGCGGCTCGTCGAACGGATCGCCGAGGACGTAACCGACGGTACGATCGAGGGGATCCGCGACCTCCGCGACGAGTCGGACCGAGACGGCATCCGCATCGTCGTCGACCTCACCCGCGACGCGGTCGCCGACGTCGTGAAGAACCAGCTGTTAGAGAGCCATCTCGAGCGGACCTTCGGGGTGATCAACCTCGCGCTCGTCGACGGCTCGCCACAGGTGCTGGATCTGAAAGAGACGCTCGAACACTACGTCGACCACCGCCGAGAGGTGGTTCGTCGACGGTCTCGCCACGAGCTCACAGAGCGTGAAGACCGCGCACACATCCTCGAGGGACGGCTGAAGGCGCTCGAGAACGTCGACGACGTCGTCGAGACGATCCAAGACTCGGACGATCGATCGGCAGCGAGAGCCGCACTCGAGCACGACTACGGCTTCTCCGAGGCGCAGGCCGAACACATCGTCCGGATGCAGCTCGGGTCGTTGACCTCTCTCGAAACGCGTGAGATCGAGTCGGAGTACGAGGGCGTCGTCGACCGGATCGAGCGGCTCGAGACGATTCTCCAGGACGCCGACGAACTCGACGCCGTCATCGTCGACGAACTCGAGTCGATCAAGTCGGCGTACGACGACGAGCGCCGGACGAGCTTCATCGAGGACACCGGGACGGTCACCCACGAGGACCTGATTCCCGAGGCCGAGTACGTCGTCACGATGAGCGAGGACGACTACATCAAACGAATGCCACTGGAGACGTTCCGAGCACAAAACCGCGGCGGAAAGGGGGTCATCGGCGCCGACCTCAAACGCGGTGACCGCGTCTCGTCGGTGTTCGTCGCAAACTCACACGACTATCTGCTCGTGGTGACGAATCACGGACAGATATATCGACTGAAGACGTACGAGATCCCCGAGCTCTCGCGGACTGCCCGCGGGAAGTCAGCGGTAAATCTCCTCGACCTCGACGACGGAGAGGAGATCGAGGCGGTGGTGAACACGGCCGACCTCGACGACGACGAGTTCCTCACGATGGTGACCCGCGACGGGTACATCAAGCGAACGAGCGTCGAGGCCTTCGAGAACATCCAATCGACCGGTATCCGGGCGATTCGGCTCGAAGACGGCGACGAGCTCGTCGACGTGGAGGTGACCGACGGCACCCGCCACATCGTGATCGGAAGTCGAGACGGCATGGCGATCCGATTCGACGAGTCGGACGTCAGACCGATGGGTCGCACGGCCCGTGGGGTCATCGGCATGGACCTCGAACCCGGCGACGCCGTCGCCGGCGTCGCGGCGATCGACGAAGACCGACACAACTGGGTGCTCACCGTGACGGAGAACGGCTACGGCAAGCGGTCCGACCTCGACGAGTACCGACCGCAGTCGCGAAACGGGAAGGGCCTCGTCGACATCAAGACCGGATCGCGAAACGGAAGCGTGGTCGCTATCGAAGCGGTCACACACGGCGACCACCTCGTCGCGATGAGCGGCGACGGACAGATCGTTCGCACGCGCATCGAAGAGATCTCTACGGTGAGTCGCAACACGATGGGCGTCATCGTGATGAACCTCGAGCCGGACGACGAGGTCGCTGCCGTCGACATCGTCCCCGAGTCGGCGTATGCCGACGACGGCGGAGCCGACGACAGAGCGACGACCGACGACGTGTGAGCCGATAGCGCGGTGACGTCGCTGGGGCCATATGAACTGACACGTGGCGAGCGGACGCCCACCTCTTCAGGGGTGGTCCGAGCGACGACACGGCCTGACAGTCCACGCACGGCGACTCGTCTGGACGTTCAACGCCGTCGAGTCCAGTTTTTACTGGCTCGATACACGCGTCCTCGACATCCTCCCCGCGCTGAAGCGCGAGGCTTTCTCCTCGATTCTCCGTACGCGTTCGATCGGTCTCTTCGGCCCACCGTTCACCGATACTGCGACGTCGGCTACCGGACCGCCTCGGCAACTGCCGCGTAGTCGGGCTCTTGGCCCGGATCGTCGGCGAGCCAGCGGAACTCGACCACGCCTGTGGCGTCGATCACGAAGACGGCGCGACGAGCCACGGTGTCGACGCCGTAGCGGTCGAACGATTCGACCACGTCGTACGTGTCGATAGCCTCGTGGTCTGGGTCGGCGACGAGGCCGAACGGGAGGTCGTACTCCTCGCGGTACGCGTGAAGTGCGTGCGGGAGGTCGGTGCTGATGCCGAAGACGGTGGCGTCGGCCGGGAACGCGTCCACGTCGTCACGAAGCGTACGCATCTCGTCGGTGCACGTGCGCGAGAAGGCTGCCGGGAAGAACGCCAGCACCACCGGCCCCTCTCCGAGGTAGTCCTGCAGCGTGAACGGCTCGATGTCGTCGGTTACGAGCGTGGCAGCGAACGGCGGGGCGTCGTCTCCTACGTCGACCATACCGCACGTATCGCCCCGAGGGGATATATACGGGCTGGTGTGAACGAATCTTCGGGAGTCGGACCCCAGGAAGGCAAAAAGACTATAATCGCAACAGGGTTACGGACGGGTAGAGATGGCAACTGCGATCCCACTAATCGGCGGCATTCCGGCGGGTCCGGAGCTCCTCATCATCCTGCTCGTGTTGGTGTTGTTGTTCGGTGCCAACAAGATCCCGAAGCTAGCCCGGTCGACCGGCCAGGCAATGGGCGAGTTCAAGAAGGGCCGTGAAGAGGTCGAAGACGAGCTCAAGCAGATGCAAGACGGTGAGACGACGGATGCGACGGCCGACACGGTCGAAGAGAACGACGAACTCGAGAGCGAGACCGAACCGAGCGCGTAGCGTCCAGCGGCTTCACCCGGCCCCCGCCGACGTCCCGGTTGGGCGCGTGGCCTAGCGGACAGGGCGAGAGGTTCCTAACCTCTCGATCGCGGGTTCGAATCCCGTCGCGCCCGTTCTTTCGCTTCGCTCGGTCACGGGCACGACTGACCTACGTTCGCGTGGATCCCGTCGCGCACGTCTAGCCCACTGCGCACACACAGGCACGGTCGACGATACACTCCTTCTGCTCGGGCCGACCTCGTCGCACCGACCCCTGGGTGTCGTGTCAACCGTCACGTCGTCGCGTCCAGTCGACGAAACGAGCGACTCGCGAGCCACACGGCGAACACGGCGATAGCGAGTGTCGCACCCGCGAGAGTCGCTCCTGGCTCGTACAGCAGCGGTGGGTGGTACCCCAGACCGTAGTCGACGACGACGTTGGCGACACCGAGACACAGCGCGAGGCCGAGGGCACCGGGCGTGGTCCGGCCGAACGCTGGGAACAAGAGCGCGACGCCGACGAAGAGGAGGTGTGTGCCGAGGACACCCCAGTAGTACACCCACGCGGCGGGAGCCGAGACGTACGCGTCGAACGCGAGGTTGAGCGACACGAGCGGCCACACGCCGAACTGGACCAGCCACACGAACGAGAGCGTGTAGAGGTACGCCAGCGGCCGGCTCGTCGACGCCGAGGAGAGTGGCACGCCGGACACGACGGCCGGTGCGAGCGTCGCGAGCGAGACGAGACACAGCGTCGTCGCCACCGCCGAGTCCGCGTACAGTGGCCAGAGAACCGTCGGAACGGACGAGAGCGTATCGGCGTAGTACGCCACGCCCACGAGCACCATCGCCGCCGTGAGTGTCGCGACGGCCGCGAGACTCCGCGGTCGGCCGAGCAACTCGGCCGCAGCGGCGTCGCGAACCCGTCGGCGCACGCGAGGGTCCCCGAGACGGCGGAGGCGTCTCACGAACGAGCAGTACACCGGCACGAATAAAGCCGCACCGGCTGCGGACGGGCACATCGTCCTCGCGGAGGTTTATACCGGAAGCCGAGCCCAAGCCGGATATGACCTTGGAGACGGCCGAAGCCGGGACTACACCGTCCGAGTCGGGGGCGGTCCTCTCAGGGAAGCCGTACGCGCTGTCTACGGCCCTCGAGCACGCGACACAGGCGAGTGCAGCGCTGGCCAGCGTGGTCGACGAACGAACCGTCGACGTCGACCCGACGCTCGACGAGGACGCGTTCTTCACCACCGCGGCCGGCACGGAGACGCCGGTGACGCGATACGACCTTGAACGGGCCGTCCCGACCGCAGCGAAGGCGCACCTACGAGAAGTAGACCGGTACTGGGTCGACGAGCCGTACGCGTTCGTGGTCGTGTTCCGGTCGACGGCGGAGAACGAACTGAAGTACTACGTGGTCCAGCCGCAGCTGACGCCGGTTGAGGCCGACCTCCTCGAATTTCTCACGACGGAGCTCCGTTCGTCGATCCCGTACGACGACGACCACGGCCTCGAGTCGCACGCTGCCCGTGCCGCCGTCGTCATCGACGAGTACCGAACGCTGCTCGATCGGTACGGCCTCTACCCACGCGACGAGTCGAGAGCCAGTGCCGAATCCGACACACCGGAGGCCGGTAGCGTTGCCGGTCGTTCGACGAGGTGGGCCACCGACGCGGCCGCCACGGTGACGGCGGCGATGACACGCGTCTCGACGCGACTGTGGGAGTATTTCACTCGTCTTACTGGAAAGACGGACGCGCCAAGCACGGACGAGCGACGCGGGCTTACCGAAACGCGGCGAGTTCGACGGACAGGCCCGTCTCACACGGATGTTGACGGACCGAGCCGAGCGACGGAGTCGGCGAGTTCGGCGACGCTCACGGCTGCACAGGTGTCGACGCTGCAGTACCACCTGCGGTGTGCGTTCGTCGGGTACGGTGCCATCGACCCGATCACACACGACGTTCGAGTCGAGGACATCTCCTGTGACGGCTACGGCGAACCCGTCTTCGTTCACCACGCCGAGTACGAACAGCTCATCACGAACGTCCACCACGACCGCGAGGAACTCGACGACTTCGTCAGGCGGCTCGCACAGGAGGCGGGAAGCGGCATCTCGACGCGGCGCCCACAGGTAGACGCGACCCTCCCAGACGGCTCACGCGCACAGCTCACCTTGGGCCACACGGTCGCAGACCACGGGACGAACTACACGATCCGACAGTTCGCCGACGTCCCGTACACGCCGGTCGACCTCCTCAGCTGGGGGACGTTCTCGCTCGACCAGATGGCGTTCTTGTGGCTGTGTGTCGAAAACGACAAGAACGCCATCTTCGCCGGCGGGACCGCCTCTGGAAAGACCACCTGTCTGAACGCGATCTCGTTGTTCATCCCCTCGAACGCGAAGATCGTCTCTATCGAAGACACCCGTGAAGTCGAACTCCCACAGCGCAACTGGATCGCGTCGGTGACTCGACCGGCGTTCGCTCCGGACGACGGCGACGCGATAGACGAGTTCGACCTGCTCGAGGCGGCGCTTCGCCAGCGGCCGGAGTACATCGTCGTCGGTGAAGTGCGAGGTGAGGAGGGACGAACGGCGTTTCAGGTGATGTCGACCGGTCACACCACGTACACCACGTTCCACGCCGACAGCGTCGACGAGGTCATCAGGCGCTTCACCACCGATCCGATAAACGTCTCGAAGAGCATGTTCACCGCACTCGACGTCGTGTGCATCCAGCGCTCGACCCGCCTTGGCGGCCGCCGGGTGAGACGAAACGCTTCCATCACGGAGGTGACCCGATACGACCCCGAGAACGACGAGATAACCGTCAAAGACGTGTACCGGTGGCGGGCCGACGCGGACGCGTTCGAGCAGCCGGCCGAATCGAGCGTGCTCGATCAGATACGACGCGAACGTGGGTGGAGTCGTCACCGACTCGAGACGGCCCTCGACCGCCGTCGAATCGTATTGGCGTACCTCCTCACGCGAGGGATCACCGACTACGCGGCCGTCGCGGCGACGTTTCAGGCGACGATGCGTGATCCAGCGACGGTCCTCTCGTCGATAGCCAGCGAAACGCTCGAGGAGTCACTCGACGGGCTCCGGACGATGGAGTCGATCCACGTGGACGTCGACGCGACGGCCGAGGCGATGACCCCACGGCCGTCGCCGACCGAGGCGGTCCGTGACACGGCTAACGCCGTGCTCGCGGCGGCGAATCTGTCGCCTTCGAGAGCCGAAGCGACGTCGCACACGGAGCCGGGAGCGCGATACACGACCGGTTTGGACCCGTCGTCGTCCGGCCCTGCACGCCCACGGACCGACGCCGGTGCCGGCGCTCCGGCCGACGTCGCACGACCGGACGGGACGGACGGGATCGAGGTGGACGGTGAGGTCGATGGGTGAGGACACGAGGTCCCGTCTCTCCCCCCGGTCGGGAGAGACAGACCGAGACCCTGGCGTTCTCGATCGACTCGAGCACGGCGTCGACGCGGGATGCGTCGCTCGGTGGGTCGACCACGTCGGCCGTCGCTCGACGCCACCGCTGTGTCGATGGCTCGATCCGAACGACGCGGTCGTCGACAGCGTCGACCGCGCGCTCGCGGGGGTGCACGCCAGTCGGACGGCTGTCGAGTATCTAACACGGGCGGTCGGTATCGGCACCATCGTTGGCGTGCTCCTCACGCTCGTGGGTGCGGTGTTCGGGTACGGAGTGTTCGGTACGGCCGTCGCCGCAGGGGTGACTGGCGCGTGTACCGGCGTGATCGGCGGAGTTGGGAGCGCCGGCGGGTGGCTGCTCCGGCCGCACGTGCGCGCGGCCCACCGAGGACGAGACATCGACCGACTGCTCCCGGATGCGGTCGCGTATGCGCACGCGCTCTCGACGGGCGGGCTCGATCAGCTCGCCGTACTCGAGGCGCTCGCGGGTGCCGAGGACGCCTACGGTGCGGTTTCCGTGGAGTTTCAGCGGGTCATCTCGGAGATGCGTTACGCCGGGACAGACTACCGGAGTGCGCTCCGACGGCGAGCGGAAGCGACTCCGTCGGAGACGCTGTCGACGTTCATCGAGGACTTGGTCGCCGTCGTTGACGCGGGGGGACGTATCGAACCCTTCCTGCGAGACCGAACCGAACGCTACCGCCGGCGAGACGAGCGCGACCGAGAGCGTCGCCTCGAGGCGCTCGAGCTGTTCGGAGAGCTGTACGTGACGCTCTCCGTCTTTCCGCTCCTCCTAATCGTCGTCCTCGTCGTCGTGGCGACGATGGGGGAGCCCACGACGGGCCTCGTCTTCTTGACGGTGTACGTCCTGATTCCGCTGTCCGGCATCGGGTTCATCGTGCTCGTGGCGGCGGTGACACCAGACGAGCCCGTCGACGGCCTCCTCGATGCGCCACAGACGACGCGCGACGGGTCCGATCGGACGGCAGACGCCGAGTCGCTCAGAGGATCGGCCGTCGAGGGCAACGCGCTGTTCGAACGGATCGCTGCGAGGACGCGCAGACATCGCATCGTATCGGTACTCGAGGCCCCGCACGACCTCCTGCGCACGCGTCCACGCTACTCGCTGCTGATCACGATCCCAGTCGCGGTGGGACTCTTGGCCGCAGCGGCTATCTCCGGACACGCACCGGTCGCGCCGGCCGGGTGGCTCGATCGGCCGGTTCGCTCGACGGCCGTCTGGGTGTACACCCCCGCCGCGGTCGTGTTAGGGCCGCTCGGCGTCTTCACCGAGTGGAATCGGCGGACGACTCGAGGCGTCACCGACCGGCTCGCAGAGACGCTTCGGACGCTCGCAGCCGCGAACGAGACGGGACAGACGCTGCTCGAGTCGCTCCAGACCGTCGCATCGGGATCCGCCGACCCACTCGCGAGCGAGCTGGGCACCGTTCACGCGAAGGTCGTCCACGGAATGCGCCTCCGCACGGCACTCGTCGAGTTCAACAACGCGTACGCCGAGCCGAGACTCGCCCGAGCAGTCACCCTGATCGCCGACGCCCGAGCGGCGTCGTCACGGATCGCCGCCGTGTTGACGACGGCGGCCGAGACCGTCGAGATACACGACGACCTCGAGCGCGAACGACGGTCGCGCACGCGAATGCAGGTAACCGTCATCGGGGTGACGTACCTCACGATGCTCGGCGTGATGGCCGTGTTACAGACACAACTCGTCGGCGCCCTTGGCGGACTCTCCTCGGGGAGCGGAGCCGCATCGGCGGGCCTGGTGGGCGGTGCCGATGGAGGCGTCGGCATCGCCCCGGCCACGCTCTCGCTCGCGTTCTTCCACGCGGCGACGGTACAGGCGGTCGTCTCGGGGGTGGTGAGTGGGTACTTGCGTTCCGGAACGTTTCGGGCCGGCATCCCGTTCGTCCTCGCGTACGGCGCGATCACCCTGGGGGTGTGGAGTGTCGTCGGATGACTATCGACCCCACACCTGCCCGGCGTCGGCGGGCACAGACGCAGGTGGACTTCGTCGTCGCCGCCGGACTCCTCCTGTTAGTGTTCGGCCTCGCGGTCGGCGCGGTGGTGCCGCTCGTAGCGCAGACGCCACAGTCGACGAGCGACGCGGGAGCCGCTGCCGACCAGATCACCGCCGACCGAGTGGCCGCCTGGGTCGTCGACCTGCTCGGGGAGCCCACAGACGGGACCGGCACGTCGGCTGTCGCCCACGCATCTCCCGAGCCGGGGACCCTCTCGCCGGTCTGCAGTGTCGCGTTCTTCACCGCGGACGAACGACTGGCCGCCGGCGCTGGCTGTCCGTTCACCCGAGTCGAGTTGAACGGCTCGTTCGGCGTCGACGGCGTCCGCATCGCCGTCTACGACCCCGGCGACCGGCCTGGGATCGACCGAGCGATCGTCTTCGGCGTCGAGACGTCACACGGTCACGTCGCCGGTCGGCTGACCCGATCTGCGACGACCGAGTCCAGCACCCGCTCGACCGACTCGTCGCGAACCGGCGCGGCCGCCTCGAGTCGCGTCGTCACTATCGACGGAGAGGCGTACGTCCTCACGGTGTGGGTGTGGTGAGCGTGCAGTCGCGAACACGCGGCGGGTTCGGTGCGGACGGTCGGGGACAGGCACACACGATCGAGGTCGCGCTGGCGGCGCTGATCGTCGTCTCGGCGATCGGCGCGGCGATGCAGGTGACGCCCCCCACGGCAGTGCCCGCCTCGGCCGCGGCCGTCGACGACGACCCGCTCTACCGGACGAGTGCGGTCGACCTGCTCGAGACGGGTGCGGCCACCGGTGCGCTCCTCGAGACGGTGTTGTACTGGGACCCGGTCGCAGGCACCTTCGCCAGCACTGCCGCCGATCACCCTTCTGGCGACGCGACGCGGCTGCCGACCGCGTTCGGACGGACCCTCGAACGTACCCTCGTGCGTCGAGGGCTCGGCTTCACCCTGTCGGTAGTGTACCACACCGAGAACACGGCTGGGCGTCCAACAGTCGTGCGCCAGCCGATCGTGGAATCGGGTGTCCCGCACGCGAGCGCGGTGGCCGCGAGTCGTGTCGTGACGATACCGAAGAACGCGTCGCTGACCGCACCGGGCGTCGAAGACAGACGGCTCGACGCGCTCGACGCCAGTTCGGGTGAGCGATTTTACGTGCCACCGTCCGATGACGGAGCGGTGTACGCGGCTGTGGAGGTGGAACTCGTCGTATGGCGTTCGTGACACGACCCGTCGGCGTCTCCTCGGCCGGGTCTAGACCGGCGCGTGCACAGCTGCTCGCGGTGACCGCCGTCGTCGTCGCCGCGATGCTCCTCACGCTCGTGGCACTGGTGAACGCGGCGGCGTACACGGTCGTCGAGACGACCAACGAGCCGTCGCCTGGCGACGATGCCGGTCGGTACCGAGCGATGGCCGTCGACGGCACGGAGCGGATCCTCGAGACGGTGAATCGAGCCAGCCACGAGACGACTCGGTCGGCACGCGTGGCCGCCGTCGACGGGCTCACGACCCTCAACGACGACCTGTCTGAAATCGCCACAGAGAGCGGGTCGGTAGCGTACCTCGGGTCGAACGTCGCACGGACGACGCCCGGATGGATCGTATCGACCGGCGGCATGGACGGATCGCTCGTGAACGCGAGCGGGGCGGGTGCGTACACCGTCGCCGCCGACGTCGACCGATCGCGACGGGTCGTGCTCGTCGTCGATCCAACGCGACTCGAGCGGACGACGAGACACGACGCGATCGAACAGGCCTTTCGCGTCGTCTTCGAGACGCAGACGACGACGGACGCGGTGTACGTCTATCGAACGGCCGGAGACGTCGTCGTCGCGGCGGGAACCGACGCGGAGACGCCGCGGGTGGTGTGTGCCGTCTCCGACGTGAGCGAGCGCGAGGAACTTCGACTGGCCCTGAGCGAAGAGCGGCTCGGGACGGTCCGATGCCCCGACCTGTGGCCGGCGGCGTCGCTCGCGGACGCGCGAACGTACCGGATTGGCGTCGAGAATGCGGACGCCGCCGAGGGAACACTGACGATGGTCGTGCAAACGGCGACGACACCCGAATCGCCGCCGACCGCCGACCACAGCGGTGTCTCACCGGGTGTGTACGATGCGACGGTCGTCGTCGGCTACGCGAGCGAGACACACCGTTTCGAGACGACCGTTCGGGTAGCTCCGGGTGAGCCCCGTGTGTGAGTCGGCCGTCAGCGGCGACAGGGCGGCGAGCACGGTGGTCGACTACGTCGCCGCACTCGCGGTGAGCGCGCTCCTCCTCGCCGCCCTCACGATCAGTCTTGGCGGGGTCACGACCACCTACACCGACCGAGTAGTGACAGACCAGCTCACCGTGATCGGGGAGACGACGGCGGCCGCACTCGAACGAACGGACCGGCTCGCTCGGATCGCAGAAGCAGATCGTGTCGGGACTGGACTCCACCCCCGATCCGTCTCACTCGGCGTCGAGACGACGATCGGTCTGCCGAGGAGCGTCGGTGGCTCCGCGTACACGGTCACCGTGACGGCCGACGCGGTCGTCGTACAGAGCCGCCGCCCAGCGGTAACGGTCAGCGTCGCACACCGCTCACGGACGTCGGTGGCCGAACGAAGCGTTCGTGGCGGACGGGTCGTGGTAGCGTATCGGCCCGACACCCTCGATCCGGCGGCGGGCAGACTCGTGGTGGTCGAGCGATGATCGACGAGCGCGTCGGCGAGTCGACGGTGCCACCGCCGAAGGCACTCGGTACGCGGGGAGTCAGCGACGTAGTCGGCTACGTGCTGGTGTTCGCGCTGATCGTCGGAACGACGCTTCCGATCCTCGCCGTCGGCTCGCCGGCGCTCGAGGATAGACGCGACCGCGTGCACGCCACTGGTGGCGAGCGGGCGGTCGCAGCCTTCGACGAGCAGATGGGCGCGATCGAGCGGTCTGAAGCGCAGCAGGGAGAGACCCTGATGCGACTCGGCGGCGGCGAGCTCGCCGTCGAACCCACGACGACGGTCACGGTAGCAGCGGTCGACGCGGCGGGTCGGCGGATTCAGACGCACGTGACGCGTCGAGTCGGGTCCGTCGTGTACCGTTACGACGGCGCTGTCAGCGGCTACGAGTCGGGACTCCGATTTCGGACGGACAGCGTCGGGTCGGCCCCACGTGACCGCCCACCGATCGCCACGCTAGGTGGGCCGGCAAACCGAACCGTCGTCTCCGTCGTCGTCGTGCGATCCGCTGCTGAAGCGGCCGCTATCGCTCGTTCTGGAACGGTTCGAGTGCGGACGTCGGTCGTCGACCGTCGTCGACTTGAGCTCCCAGCGGTCGCCGCCCACACCGCCGTTCGGCTTCGCGTCGAGTCCCCTCGTGCGGAAGCGTGGGCGGACGCACTGGATGCGGTCGACGGCGTCACCGTCGACGAGTCGGCGACGACGCCTACAGAAGTGGTGGCGACACTCGATCGGGACGACGACGTATCGGTTCGGGTGATCGTCGTCGAGGTCGCCGTCGACTCCGCCGTCGGCGGCGGGCCGACGATTCCACCGGCGTCAACGGACGTGCGACTTAACACCGGTGACGGGTGAGTACTCGTACGATGACAGCACCGGTCTCCGACGAGAAGCGGCGATTCAGACGCGCCGCAGGGGTGAACGTGCTCGGCAACGCGGTGAAGATCGCCGCCGAGGGAGCTGCCGGACTCGCCTTCGGGAGCGTGGCGCTGTTGGCGGACGCGGCTCACTCCGTCGCAGACCTCGTCGCGAGCGTGGTGGTGTTGGTGTGGGGTGGGACTCAGTACGACGATCCGGACGCCGAACACCCACACGGCCACCAGCGGATCGAACCCCTGACCGCGCTGTTCGTCGGCGCCGTGATCGTGGTCTTGGGCGTCAACCTCCTCTGGAGCTCGGTAGAGGGACTTCGGTTCGGCAGCGACGTGCAGTTCAGCGGGCTCCTCTTCGTCGCGCTGGCGTTCTCGATGGCAGATATGTACCTCCTCTACTGGTATACTCGCCGGGTGAACACCGACCTCGGCTCGACCGCACTCGACGCGCTCGCTGCCGACTGTCTCAACGACATCTACACCAGCGTGGCCGCGGTCGTCGGTGTCACGGGCGTCCTCTTCGACCTTCCGGTGCTCGACCCGCTGGCTGGGGCGCTCGTGAGTCTCGTCGTCGTCTACCAGGGCGTCGAGATCGCCCGCGAGAACGTGACGTACCTCGTCGGCGGTGCACCGCCGCCAGCAGACCGTGACCGGGTCGTCGAGACCCTTCGGGCCCACCCGGCGGTCGTCGGCGTTCACGACCTGAAGGTGTTTTACGACGGGACCGACCTCGAGGTGGAGGTCCACACGGAGGTCGACGGCGAGATGACCCTTCGACGAGCCCACGAGATAGAGACCGAACTCGTCACCCGCCTGCAGTCGCTGGTCGGAGTCGGTGACGTCCACGTCCACCTCGACCCGTCGGGCGTCGGCGAGTGGAAAGAGGCCGGAGAGACGCCCACGTCCGAGCGAGCGCCGACCGACGACGCGAGCCGGTAGAGAAACGAGATCGTCCGATGCGACGGCGCCGTCGACACACCGAGGCCCGACGAGACCGGTGAAGCCGTGCGGATTATACCCCTCGGAGCGCTACGTCGCGTATGGTCGGTCGTCGCTGGCTGGAGATGACCTGGCGTGACGGACTGTTCTTACACTGGCCCGTCGACCCGTCTGTGGTCGCCGAGACACTGCCAGATGGCCTCGCGGTCGCGACCCACGACGGCGACGCCTACCTCGGGGTCGTGCCGTTCGTCATGGAGTCGATCCGGCCGCGAGGGTCGCCGATCGGCCGGTCGTTTCCCGAGCTCAACCTACGAACGTACGTGACGGGTCCGGCAGGTCCCGGGGTCTACTTCTACAGCCTCGACGCGGCCGACGCGGTCGGCGTAGGGATCGCGAGACGCCTTTTTTCACTGCCGTACTACCGGGCACAGATGCGCGTCGACCGCGACGGGGATGCAGTCACGATCACCAGCGACCGGACGCACGGAGACGCCGGCCGGGCGACGTTCGACGCGACGTACGAGCCGACCGGTGACTCGTTCACGCCAGTGTCGGGCTCGCTCCCGGCGTTCTTACTTGAGAACTACCGGTTTTACACGGCTGGGCGGCGGCTGTATCGCGGCGAGATAGCACACGAGCCGTGGACGCTCCGGCCGGCCACGGCGACCGTCAGGACGAACTCTCTTTTCGAAGCGAACGGCTTCGACGTGCCGAGCGGCGAGCCGGTCGCGCACTACGCCGAGCCGATCGAGGTGACCGCTGACCGTCTCCGCGCCGTGTGACCGACGGGGTCGTCGGCGCTCGGATCGCGCCGACGACCCCGTCGGTCACCACCCGCGTGCCGCCGTGAGCGACGACACGAGACACCGGAGTCGGCCGTCCGTTCCGCGGGATCTTATATCGGGCCACGCCTAACGAATTCACATGCGACCCGGACACGTATCAGAGGGGCGTCGATGACGACACAACGACTCCACCCGCGCGTGCGGGTCGTTTGGATCCTTCGCGCGGTGCTCGTCGCAGTCGTGCTCTCGGCACCGGTCGGGGGTGCCGCGTACCTGGAGTTCCTCCCGTCGTGGGCCCCGATCGCCGTCGGCGGTGTCCTCCTCACGCTCGGCACTGGACACGCGATCGCGCGGTACCGGCGGTGGCGCTACGAGATTCGCGAGGACGCCCTGTATCTCGACCGGGGTGTGATCACGCAGGTCAGGACCACGGTTCCGCTCGTCCGGATCCAGCACGTCGACTCGCGCCGTGGCCCCGTCGAGCGTACCGCCGGCCTGGCCTCCTGTGTGGTGTACACGGCCGGGTCGCGCGGTGCCGACGTGCGAATCCCGGGGCTCACGCCGGCCGGTGCGAGCGACCTCCGGGAGGAGCTGAAACGACTCGCGATACGCGCAGAGGGGGAGGACGCGGTGTGAAACTCGCACCCCAGTCGATCCCGTACCGAGCCCTGCAGAAGGTGTCTGGTGTGGTCCTCGTGATCGTCTTCGTCGTGAACGACTCTGCTCGATTCGGCGTACTGCCGGCGATCGGTCTCGCCGCAGCCGTACTCGCGGCCGCGGTCGCCTACGAGGTCGCGTACTATCGGCGGTTCGAGTACGAGTTGACCGCCGACACGCTCGACATTCGGTCGGGGGTGATCTCGAGACGAGAGCGCGAGATCCCGTATCGCCGGATACAGAACGTCGACGTGAGCCGCAGCGTCCTCCAACGGGCTATCGGCGTCGCCGCCGTCGACCTCGAGACGGCGGGTGGCTCGGAGACGGAGGGGGCGATTCGGTTCGTCACCCCCGAGGCCGCCACGAGCCTCCAGCGCGAGGTACAGCGGCTGAAACGCGATACTGCGTCGGCAGACGGCACAGAGACCGCGGCGTCGCCGGCGCCCGACGAGGAGCTGTTGTTCGAACTCTCTCCCCGCGAACTCGCGCTCGTCGGAGCGCTGTCGTTCGACGGCCGGCTCATCGGACTCCTCGTGTTCGTCGGCTCGGGCTCTGTGCCCGTGATCTCCGGGCTCCTGCCAGACGCCTCGGCGGTGGCACTCAGCGGGGTGGTGGTCGCCGGGGTCGGCGGGCTGGTCGTCGTCTCCTGGGTGCTCGGTGCGGCGGTGTCGTTTTCGAACTACTACGGTTTCCGGCTCTCGCGGGCCGGCGACGAACTCCGGTACGAACGCGGCCTGTTTCGCCGATACAGCGGCTCGATTCCGGTCGAGAAGGTCCAGACGCTCACCGTCACCGACAATCCGGCGAAGCGCGCACTCGGCTACGCGACGCTCACCATCGAGACGGCCGGGTACGCGCCGGGGCAAGGCGGTGAGAACGGGAACCAGGCGGCGATCCCGATCGCGAGACGCGACCGGGTGTACGACCTGGCTCGAGAGGTAGAGTCGTTCGGTGAGCCGACGTTCGCCCGTCCACCGCGACGGGTTCGGTGGCGCTACGGTATCCGGTATCTGATCGTCGTGAGCGTGCTCACCAGCGTCGCGTTCGGCGTTGACCGGCTCTCCAGCGTGGACGCCCCCTGGTACGCGGCGGCCCTGCTGCTGCTCGCGGTGCCACCGGCAGCGCACCTACAGTGGCGGCACCGCGGGTACTGGCTCGGCGAGGATCACCTCCTGACGCGAAACGGCTTCTGGAGTCGGAGCGTGAAGGCCGTTCCGTACTACCGGATCCAGAACGTGATCGACCGGCGGAGCCTATTTCAGCGCCGGTGGAACGTCGCTTCGGTCGTCGCCGATACCGCCGGGACGAGTTCCCTCGTCGGCGACGACGCCGCGGCGGTCGACGTCGACACCGACGACGCGGTCGCCCTCCGCGACGCGCTCACGACGCGGTTACAGGCGTCGCTCCACGACCGTCGCTCCCGAGAGACCGGCTTCGAGTGGGTCGACGCCGAGACCGTCTCTGCAGAGACGTCCGCGTCTGTGGACGCCGAATCAGACGCGAACGAACCCGAGGAGGACGGCTCCGGCGACGCGGCGCGCGAGCGAGAGTGACGGCGTGGCGGCGATCGCACCGTCTCACCCGACCCGTCGGTCTGCGGTGCGTCCCACGAGGCTTTTTTATGGGTAGTGACGTAAACAGACGTAACTGAATGAGCGGACGAGAATACGGCCCCACCGACGCAGACCTCCAGTGGTGCCACGAAGCGGTCCAGGGCGTGTCTCGGACGTTTGCGCTGACCGTCGACGTGCTCGAAGAGCCGATGGCATCACACATCTGTCTCGGATACCTCCTCTGTCGGGTCGCCGACACCGTCGAAGACGCGGGACACATCCCGCCGGGGACACAGCGATCGCTGCTCGAGACGTACCGCGACGCGGTCGATCCGGACGAGCAGACAGACATCGCTGCCTTCCGGTCGGCGGTCGACGAGTGGCTCCCCGCGCCGAGTGAGCGTACCGACGACTGGGTCGTCGTCGCAGAGTCGCCGACGATCGTCGCGACCTTCGAGCAGTTCGCTCCCGAGGTACGGTCGGCGATCGTCCCGCCCGTGGTGGAGATGGTCGACGGCATGGCCATGTTCGTCGACCGTCACGCACACTGCGGCGGGCTCCGGATCGACGACCGCGACGAGCTCGAACAGTACTGTTACTACGCCGCCGGGACGGTCGGAACGCTCATCACGAACCTCCTCACGCGCGGCGACGTCGCCGACGAACGCGTCTCACGGCTCCGCGACACCGCCGAAGAGTTCGGTCTCCTCTTACAGCTGGTGAACGTCTCGAAGGACGTCTACGACGACTACACCGAGGAGAACAACGTCTACCTCCCCGCAGAGTGGTTGGCCGCCGAGGGCGTCGATCAAGAGTCGGTCGTCGACCCGGCACACCGGGATTCGGCTGCCCGAGTGGTCGGCCGCACGGCCGAGTACGCCCGCTCGTTCCTCGACGACGCACAGACCTACCTCGAGAGTATGCCGCTCACACACGGAAACACGATGGAGGCGTGGACGGTCCCATACCTCCTCGCCGTCGGAACGCTCAGAGAGCTCCGGTCGCGGCCAGAGGACGCGCTCACCGAAGCCGGCGTGAAAGTCTCACGCCAGGAGGTGTTCGCCGTGATGGCCGTCGCCAGCGACGTCAGCCGCGAGTCACTCGCAGAGCTTCGCGAGACGATCGCTCGGACCCCGTACCACCGAGCGGCCGAGCCGGCCAACTGACTCCCCGATCGATCGGGTGTCACGCGAGTACGTGCGCGCGCCTGCGAATGGCCCCTCAGAGCCGGGACCGCGCCCGTGCTATCGCCGGAACCGACACGTCGATCGTCTCCGCGAGCGCGCCGGCCGCGCTCAACAACCACTCGGCGCGTTCGACCCGTGAGTCGAGGTCACCCGGCCCGAGCCGGTAGGATTCGACCAGCTCTTCGATCGTCGCGCCGTCGATCCACTCGTCGAGGATGCGGGCGGTCTTGACGGACTCGAGCCACGACTCGAAGTCGGCCGTCTCGCCCATGTTCGTCGTCAGGTGTGACGCGTTCGCTCTGGCGAACCGATACATCGACGCCCGCTCACGGTTGCCGAGGTACGTCTCCTGCATGTCCGGGGTGACACAGATCACCTCGAAGGCCGTGAGCGTCGTCGCCGCCTCCATGTGGCTCGCCGTTCGGAGCCCGTCGACGAGTGTAGTACCCGTCTCGGGTCTGACGTACTGTTTCGAGGTCGTCTCGCCGATCGAGGTGGCGACCAGTCGGTAGTCGTCGACCCCGCCGGCTCGACGAACGAGTCCCATCTCGACGAGGTCGTCGACGGCCTCGGCGACGTCGTCGGCTAATCCTCCGGCACCCGTCTCGCGGGCGTAAAACGTCCCCTCGAAGACGTCGAGGATCTCCGCCTCGGTCGCTGCGAACCCGGTCGCGATGCCCGAGAGGACGTGAGTACGGAGCGAAGCCGGTTCGGTGAGCGTCGACTCTACGGCCTCGGGATCGCCCTCAATGTACCGGTCGACGAGTGCGTCACGGCTCGACGCCTCTCCGACGAGGATCGCCTCCCCGTGCGGGTCGAGTCCGGGGCGGCCAGCGCGACCGCACATCTGATGTACCTCGAGCGTCGGCAGCCACTCCATCGACGACCCCGTGTAGCGCCGCTGATCGCGGACGACGACGCGTCTAGCGGGGACGTTCACGCCGGCAGCGAGCGTCGGAGTAGCACACAGACACGCGATCTCGCGGTCCCGGAAGGCCCGTTCGACGGCTGCTCGATGTCCCGAGCGGAGTCCAGCGTGGTGAAACGCGACGCCCGACTGCACGCACTCGGCGAGCGTCCGCCCCGTTACCGTGCCGTCGACGTCGCGAACGGCGTCTGCGGCCGTCGCCGCCACCGACTCGATTCCCATCGTCTCGGCGAGGTCGTCTGCTGCGAGCCGCTCTGCGAGTTGGGCCGCCTCGGCCCGCGACCGCACGAACGCCAGACACTGGCCGCCCGCTGCGACGGTCTCGGCGACGAGTGCGGCGGTGATCGACGTCTCGTCGACCGCTGCGTCCGCTTCAATCGAGGGGACATCCTCGGTCGAGTCGGCTCCACTGGGCGTCTCGGCACGTGCCGTCGGCGCAGGGACGTCGACCGCCGTCTCGGTGCCGTCGTCGAACGTGACGCTGTCTCCGACACAGACGCCGGTACGCAGTGACACCGGCCGCCAGTCGGACTCGACGAGCGTCGCGTCGAGCCAGTCGGCAATCGCCTCGGGGTTGTCGACGGTCGCCGAGAGCGCGACGACCTGCACACCGGGGTTGCGCCGCTGAAGCGTCGCCAACGTGACTTCGAGGGTCGGTCCGCGCCGCTCCGCGTCGAGGAGATGGACCTCGTCGACGACGACGCACGCGAGGTCGTCGACCCACGTCGCGCCGTTCCGGATCGCCGAGTCGACCTTCTCTGCTGTCGCGACGACGAGGTCGTGGCCGGCCAGCTCCTCTGCGCTCGCGTCGAAGTCACCCGTCGAGATACCCACGTCGACGTCCGGTAGCGACGCAAACGTCTCGTACTTCTCGCGAGCCAACGCACGGAGCGGACACACGTACAACCCCGGACCGTCGGCCGTGACGAGCGCTAGCTGGGCGACGAGCGTCTTTCCAGAGGCCGTCGGCATCGCGGCCACGACGCTCTCACCCTCACAGACGCCCGCCTCGACGGCCGCAGCCTGTGGGGGATAGAGCTCGGTTATCCCACGCTCGTGGAGGTGGTCGACCGTGGGCGCGGCGAGCGGTAACGAGGTGAGACGCATCTGTGTGTACGTTCGCCGTGATCGTACTTAAACCGTCGCCAGCGACGTCTACCGGTCGGTTTCGGGACGCCGACGGGACGTTCGGCGTCACGACCGGCGTTCGGCGTGACGTGATCAGGCGTCGACGTCGAACTCGCGAAAGAGCCCTTCGAAGTCGTCGGTCTCTGCGACTGCCTCGAGCGAGTCGTCCACGTCCGCGCGAAGCGTCTCGATCTCCTCGGTGAGTGCCTGATACTCCTCGTTGTCGGCGAGTTCGCTCGCGCTCTTTTCTGCTTCGAGCATCGCTTTCTTCGAGGTCAACGCGAAGAGGTCCTGGACGCCCGTGTCGTACTCGCCGCGTTGTAACAGCCCCTCGACCGTCTCACGGAGGGTGTCGCTCGCGACCGGCTTGACGAGATAGTCGTCGAACCCCATCTCGAGGATGTCGAAGTCGGGTTCGACGGCGGTGACCATCGCGACGCGGCAGTCGACACCACGCTCTCTGACGGCGGCGAGCACTTCGTCACCGGAGAGCCCCGGCATCCGACGGTCTAAGAGGATGGCGTCTACGGTGCCGTCGACGTCGTCGAGGACGTCCAACGCCTCGTGGCCGCCGTACGCCGTCCGAACCCGATACTCGTCGCCCAACCACGCGGCGTACAGATCGGCTAAGTCGGGTTCGTCTTCGACGACCAAGACGAGCGGCTGTGATTCACTCATGCCTCACCCGAGCGACGAGTTCGCTCACACTCACACACTGGCCGCGAGACATATGAAGATACCCCTTCCGGGCAACCGCACGGCGGCAGCCGGGTGACGGGCCGGCACGGACCGTCACTCGTTCGGACTGTAGTTCGGTGCCTCGTCTGTGATCATCACGTCGTGCGGGTGGCCCTCGGTCTGTCCGGCACTCGAGACACGGACGAACCGGGCGCGGTCGTGGACGTCGGGGATCGTCTCTGCACCGACGTACCCCATTCCCGACCGCATCCCTCCAACGAGTTGGTGCAGTTCCGAGGCGAGTGTCCCCGTGTACGGCGTCGCCGCCTCGACGCCTTCCGGCACGAACTCCTCGTCGCCGTCGTCGTCTTTGAGGTAGCGGTCGCCGCCGCCGGACTTCATCGCACCCACGGAGCCCATCCCGCGATACTGCTTGTACTTCTTCCCCTGCATGGTGATCACCCGACCGGGCGCTTCTTCGGTTCCTGCGAAGTACGATCCGAGCATCACTGCGTTCGCTCCTGCAGCGATAGCTTTGATCGCGTCGCCGGAGTACCGGATTCCGCCGTCGGCGATCACCGGTACGCCGTGGTCGGCGGCGACGTCGGCGACCTCTGCGACGGCGGTCACCTGTGGCATTCCCGCGCCGCTCACGACGCGCGTCGTGCAGATCGATCCCGGACCGATGCCGACCTTCAGTCCGTCGGCGAAGCCGACCGCGGCCTCGGCCGCCTCTCGCGTGCCGACGTTACCGACGACGACGTCGGCGTCGACCGTCGACTTGATCGCCTCCGCCGACTCGAGCACGTTCAGATTGTGTGCGTGTGCACAGTCGATGAAGAGGACGTCGGCGCCGGCCTCGTCGGCTGCGACCGCACGCGCCTCCTCGAACGGTCCGACGGCGACGCCGACGACCAGCCGTCCGGCGTCGTCGCGGGCGGCCTGCTCGTGTTCGCGTCGCTGGAGGATACCCTGCATCGTCACGAGCCCGGAGAGGTGGTCATCGTCGTCGACGACGGGAACGCGTTCGATCTTGTGGTCGTACATCAACTCGAGCGCCTCACGCGCGTCGACGGACTCTGGTGCCGTGATGACTTCGTCGGTCATTGCCTCGCCGACGGCGTCCTCCTCGCCGACTTCGAGGTACGGTCGAATGTCGGTCCCAGAGATGATCCCGAGCACGACGTCGTCGTCGTCGACGACGGGCGCTCCCGAGACGCCTTCGCGTTCCATGCGCTCGTCTGCCTCCCGGACCGTGTTCTCCGGGGCGACGGTGACGACGCTGTCGCGCCGGATGATCAGCTCGTGAGCACGCTTGACGCGTTCGACCTCGGCTGCCGTCTCTTCGACGGTCATGTTTCGGTGAAGCACGCCGAGTCCGCCCTCTCGAGCCATCGCTATCGCCATCTCGCTTTCGGTGACCGTGTCCATCGCCGCCGAGAGCACCGGGAGGGTTATTTCGACGTGTTTCGAGACCGTCGTCGTGAGGTCGGCATCGTCGGGCTCGACGCGACTCTCGCGTGGCCGGAGCAGTACGTCGTCGAAGGTCAACGCCTCGGGGACCTCGAGTTTCGCAGAGAACGGGTCGGGTTCCGTCGCCATGTAAGCCGTCGTGAGGGCGTCGGCAAAAGCGTTGTGAGTCAGCACATCCGTGCGTGGGTGTCTCACTCTACGGGGATCCGATATCCACGTTCGTGCCCGTCGATGGCTCGCGTCGGGTGCCGTTCGACGACGCAGATCGACCACTGGTCTGAACGTCGTGCGGATGAGACTCACACAATACTTAACATCACCGGAACGGGTAATACCCGTATGGACTCCGACAGTCCCAAAAACGCCCGTATCGCCGGTCAGCCGACGCTCGAGTTCGGCGGACGCTTTACACCCGGCAATGCGTGCGCGTTTACACCGTGGACTGGTCGGGCCCTCGTCGGCGCCGACGTCGGTGGCCGCAGCGGCGGCCATCGGCGGTCGTCCGCGTCTCACCGCGCGCCCCGCGGGTACGGGCATCGTCCCTGAATGAGCGTCTCGAAACACCCGGTTGCCCTCCAGCTTGAGCAGCGCGTCGGCGGTGCGACGAAGCTCCTGGCGACGGTGATGGCGCTGCCGCTCGTCGACGGCATCTTCGCCGCGCTCGTCGTCGCTGGCGTCTTGGCCTCACCGGTTGGCGTGCTCGAGACCGGAATCCTCATCTTCGGTGGGTCGGCGACGATCGCCGTGATCCTCGCCGAGATGGATGGCAGCCGCCGAGAGATGGTCGTGTCGGTGTTGACCATCGGGGCGATCATCATCCCGATCGCCGCCGTGGAGGCCGCCCTCGCACCGACGCTCAGGGGCGTACTGGAGCTCGCCATCTTCGAGCGGTTCGCCGGACTCGTGATCCTCTCTATCGCGGCTCGAACCGCGAGTGCCGAGTTCGGCCGGTACCTCCCCGGACCGGCCGTGATCATCGGGCTCGGGCTCGTCGCGAGCCTCGACCCGAGCGGGTTCGCGATCGAGACCTCGACCGAGTACGTGCTCAACGGGACTGCGGCAGCCGCGGTTGGCGTCGGCTTCGCACTCGTCGTCGCCATCTTGTCGCCGCATCTGCGGGGCCGGGTCGACATCGACCGATTCCGGTTCGGCTCGTCGGTCGCCCTCGGCGTGCTCGCACTGCCGATCCTGTTGCGGCCGTTCGGGATGATGCAAACCGAGGTACCGGTCGCACTGGCGGTGCTCGCGGTCACTGCGCTCTTCGCGTACGATCCGAACGCCGAACACGCGACTGCGGCCCGCCCGGCCGGTGGCGACACTCCGGCCGTCGGTGACGGAGGAGACCCGGAAGGAGTCGGCGACGACGGCGATACGGGCGAAGACGCTCCCGATCGGAACGACGAGGACGGTGGCACGCGAGATGACGACGACGGAAACGGAGACACTGACGTCGACGACGCGCCGGCTGGCACCCCGTATCCGGGCGGGCTCGTCGACGAGCACGTCGGCGCCGCCAGTGAGCCGGCAGACGACGACGGTGACGATCCGTTTGCCGACGACGACTCCCGAGCGCCGTGGATGTGAGCTGCGGTGAGACGACGCGTCTGGCGCTCGCCTTCGACCGGAGTCGGTAGACGGGCTCCGACGGGATTTAGGTGCCGCGGCCGGAACAACTGGTATGAGCAATCGCGTCGTGCAGGGTCGAATGGTGACGCCGGGGAAGCTCGCCGAGCTGATCGAAGGCGGCGACGTTCTCGAAGCAGAGGCGATAACGGACGCCGACCGCGCGTGCCCCGACTGCGGTGGGGACGTCATCTCTGTCGGCTACATGCCGAGCGTCACCGAGTTCGTGACCGGCTACAAGTGTCAAGAGTGCGATTGGAGCGACGACGACCGGGAATGACGACGAGGCCCGATCGAAATTCATTTACCCGCGTTTCCATACCGTTCAGACGCGACACACGACGGGGCTGTGGCCAAGCCAGGCATGGCGACTGACTCCAGAGGCCGCGCCCGGGACGACACTCCAGACTGATATACCGAGCGGGCGACTGATCATCGCTCGTGTTGACGACCCTCTGGAGTTCCGAGGCGCGCCGGAGATATCAGTCGATCGGGGGTTCAAATCCCTCCGGCCCCATTACATATCGTACACTCTTTAGAGCCATCTGACACGTTCCGTGCACAGTGCAGCTTCATCGCGGAGGTGCACAGATGACCGACGAGTTTGACAAACTCGATCAGACGACTCCTGTCCGTGGTGGTGCCACACGGGCCGGATAACAAATGTATTTGAACTAGTGCAATCGGACCAGTAGTATTTAGTACTGGGCCCGACATGGCATATATCGTGGCGGACTCAGAGACCCCACATATACAGCAGCAATAGGCCGAATACTCCGACCAGTACCCGCATGAACTGCCCAGACTGCGATAATGACCGCACGAGCGTCCTCGATACTGGCTCGAACGCGAGTGGGGACACTGTGCGGCGGCGGCGCGAATGTTGTCGGTGCTCGTTCCGATTTACCACGTACGAGCGACCAGAGTGGGACTCGCTCCAAGTGAAAAAGCGGGACGGAGACATTGAGCCATACGACAAGGAGAAACTCCGTACTGGCATCGCTCGCGCCGTAGAAAAACGGCCGATAACAGACGAGCAGGTTACAGAACTGCTAGAGACCGTCGAGACAGAGCTGCAGGACGAAGGCGAACGGATTATCGCGTCGAGTTTGATCGGTGACCTCGTCTCCGAGAACCTCCGCACGCTCGATCAGGTAGCTTACATCCGGTTCGTCTCAGTGTACAAGGCGTTCTCTGAGCCGCAAGAGTTCCTCAGAGAGCTCGATGCGGTCTTAGATGCAGAGATAGACGACTTCGACGATCCGAACAGATCACAATGAGACAGACGCACACGAAACAGACACACGATGAGTAAGACCGAAACCACACGTGGAGAAGAAGAGTCCGACATCTTCTCAGAGCGCACGCACTTGAAACCGTACGAGTACGGCGACTTCTGCGACTACACTGACGCGATACGGAACAGTTACTGGGTCCATACGGAGTTCAACTTCTCAGGCGACGTCCAAGACTTCAAGGTCAATACGACGTCCACCGAGAAGACCGTCATCAAGCGGACGATGCTGGCTATCGCACAGATCGAAGTGCAGGTGAAAACCTTCTGGAGTGACATCTACGAAGAAATGCCCAAGGCCGAAGTCGGAAACGTCGGGATGACCTTCGCAGAGAGCGAGGTGCGACATATGGATGCCTACAGCCACTTGCTCGAGATACTTGGCATCGAAGACGACTTCGAGCAGCTGACCGAGGTGCCGGCCATCCAGAACAGAATCGAGTATCTCGATCGGTGTCTGGAAACCAACGGGGGAGATGATAAACGGGAGTACGTGAAGAACATCCTCTTATTCAGCACGTTCGTCGAGCACGTCTCACTGTTCAGCCAGTTCCTGATCATGACGAGCTTCGACAAGCACGAAAAGAAGTTCAAGGGGATTGCGAACGCCGTCGAAGCAACCAGCAAGGAAGAACAGATCCACGGGCTATTCGGGGTCGAACTGGTCGAGACGATCAAAAAAGAACACCCCGACATGTTCGACGACGAACTCGAAGCAGACGTTCAAGAGGCCTGTCAGCAGGCCTACGAGGCCGAGATGGACATCCTCGACTGGATATTCGAGGACGGCGAGTTGGAGTTCCTCCCGCGAGCACACGTCGACGAGTTCCTGAAAGACCGGTTTAATCAAAGTCTCGAGAACGTCGACGTGGACGCAGTGTTCGATACAGACGATGATCTACTGGAGGAAACTCGGTGGTTCGACGAAGATATCATGATGACCAAGGACAACGACTTCTTCAGCAAGCGGTCGACTACATACAACAAACACACACAGAGCGTCACAGCAGAGGAGATGTTCTAATAATGTCGCAAGCAGAACTCACAGCCGTTGAAAAAGAACACCAAGAGCCGTTCTACTGGTTGAACGACGACAGCATCGCGTTCCTTCGAGAGGGATACCTGCTCGAGGGTGTCGATCCGAAAGAACGGATCAGACAGATCGCAGCGAACGCCGAAGCGATCCTCGACGACGACGGCTTTGCAGACCGGTTTTACGAGTACATGAGCCGAGGGTATTACAGCCTCGCCAGCCCGATCTGGGCGAACTTCGGGTTAGACAGAGGCCTCCCCATCAGCTGCTTCGGCAGTCATATCGAAGACAACATGGAGAGCATCCTCTACACCCACGCCGAGGTGGGTGAAATGACGAAGCTCGGCGGTGGCACGAGCGGATACTTCGGTGAAATACGTCCACGAGGGAGCCCGATCACGAACAACGGAAAGAGCAACGGCAGTTACAGCTTCACGGAGCTCTTCGACACTGCGATCAACGTCGTCAGTCAGGGTGAAACTCGGAGGGGCCAGTTCGCGGGCTACATCGACGTCGAGCACGACGACCTCGACGAGTGGCTCAACATCAAGACCGAAGGCGACCCGGTGCAAGACATCTACTACGGCGTCATCATCGGCGACGACTGGTTCCAAGAGATGGTCGACGGCGACACGGCGAAGCGAGAGAAGTGGGCGAAGATCGTCGAGACGCGGATCAATATCGGCGTCCCATACATCATCTTCAGGGGCAACATGAACGAGGGGAAGCCGCAGGTGTACAAAGACAAAGACTACCAGATCAATGCGTCGAACCTGTGTACTGAGATCGCGCTCCCCGCCACCTCCGATGAGAGTTTCGTCTGCTGTCTCTCGTCGATGAACGCGCTCCACTACGACGAGTGGAAGGACACTGACGCAGTCGAGACGCTGACCCGCTTCCTCGATGCTGTGATGGAGGAGTTCATCCAGAAAACTGAAGGGACACAGTTCATGGAACGAGCTGTGCGATTTGCCAAACGGCACCGCGCTATCGGCATCGGTGTCCTCGGATGGCACAGCTATCTCCAGAGCAACATGATCCCGTTCGACAGCATGGAAGCGATGCAAAAGAACGAGGCCGTGTTTCACACGATCAAAGAAAAGAGCTACGCAGAGAGTGAACGGCTCGCCGACGAGTTTGGCGAACCAGCGGTACTCGAAGGGTACGGGCGGCGGAACACGACGACGATGAGCGTTGCCCCGACAAAGTCGAGCAGCGTTATCCTCGGGCAGGTAAGCCCAAGCATCGAACCACTGAAAGCGAACTACTTCGTGAGAGACAGCGCGAAGCTCAAATCGACGCAAAAAAATCGATTCCTCGAAGCGATCTTGGAAGAGCGCGGCAAGAACAACAGAGAGACCTGGGACAGTATCGCAAGTCGAGATGGGAGCGTACAACATCTTGATTGCCTAACAGATAAAGAGAAGGACGTGTTCAAGACGATGGCCGAGATCCCACAGATGGCCATCATCAACCAAGCAGCGCAGAGACAGGAGTACATCGATCAGGCACAGAGTATCAACGTCTCGATCGATCCAAGTGAAGTCAGCACGAAGGAGATCAACCAACTCTACATCGATGCGTGGGAGAAGGGTGTCAAGAGTCTCTACTATCAAAAAAGTGTGAACGCCGCACAGAAGTTCAGCCGAAATATCCTCGAATGTAAGGCCTGCGAGAGCTGATACTATACTGCACAAGAGGGCGGTTCATCGACAATCACGCCGACAGTGATGGTTCGGATGCGTTCCCGAGCGACTTGGTCGGTTCGCCCTCGACGGTGACCGCGTCGTCCGGACCACGAGCGGTTTGCTGTCACCTTCTTCGCGAGCGCGAACGACACGGTACGTTTTTACTCGTGACGCCGTCATCGGCGTCGCTGCCGGCGATGTGTCTGGCGGCCAACTCTCCGTCGTTCGCGTACTCCCAGTCGCGGAGCGCATCTTTCCGAATGGTCACTCTACCGGCCCGATCGCAAACGAATACACCGTCGTGACCCTCGGGTCGTATCGCTCGGCGTCACGTCGCTACGTGGTCGACCCACGTCCGATACCGTCACGACCTTCGTGCCAGTGCTACCACGGAACGATCTCGTTGTCTTTCCAGAGGTGTCCTGCTGGACTACTCGGGCGAAAGCGGGCGAGCCAGACGGGCGTCTCAGCCCCCTCTGCAGGCGTTCGAGGGGCGTCTTCACCACCCATGTCGGTGCGAACCCATCCTGGAGACACTGCGTTCGCGACGAGACCCTCGTCGCCGTACTCTGCGTCGAGGTACGCTGTCAGCCCACCCGCCCCGACCTTTGAGATACGGTACGCTGGATACTGACCGCCCATCTGTCCCTCGGTGAACTGACCGAGTCCCGAAGAGAGCGTCACCACGCGGCTCCCAGGCTCCTCAAGCAGGAGTGGGAGCGCGTGTTTCGTCACCGAGACCGGGCCACGGAGGTTCACGTCGAGCGTGTCGTCGAATGCATCCAGATCGAGCTCGTGGAGCGGACCTGTCTCCGGAAAGATCCCAGCGTTGTTCACGAGAATCGTCAGCCGACCCTGTTCGCGCCGAATCGTATCGATCGCCGACTCGATTGCCGCATCGTCTGTTACGTCGAGTGTGAGTGGCTGCTGGTCCGGTGCGGTGACGTCGCCGCGCGTGCGTGCGCCAGCGTACACCGTCGCGCCGAGCTCCGTGAGCGCTGCTGCAATCTCGGCCCCGATCCCCCGCGTTGCGCCGGTGACGAGCGCGACGTCGTCGGTGAGGTCTGATTTGATCTCGACGGTTTCGGTTGGACTCGCCATACGAGTCCCTCGGCCTCAGCACAGTAGAGCACAGCGGTGTGTCAGACGTCGTGCACGTACTGCTGTCGACGCGTAGGCCTCCGCCCGCACGACGTCGATGCCAGTGGACTGAATGCGCACGCGATACTCGGGCACGCCGCTAGGAACGGACGCTTCGTGCGTAGCCGATCGTGGAGTCGACACGCTGACCTTGACGGTGATGTCTCGTTCGTCGGCTGGAAACCGCTCGGTGAACTCCTCCCTCCGCTAAAGCGCGAGGTGTTCTCCTCGATTCTCCGTAATGTTCACACATACTCCCGACCTACAGCAGTTCAACAACCACTAATGAGCACGACCACAGCGAAGCTCCGGACGGACCATCTCTCGTTCGTCGTCGGCGACAACCCAATTATAACCGATGTTAACCTCACCGTTGACGCCGGCAAGACACTCACTATCATCGGGCCCTCTGGCGCTGGCAAATCCACCATGCTCCGTCTTCTGTGTCGGATTGAAGAGCCGACTGAGGGCACGGTCTATCTTGACGGGGCAGACTACCGGACGCTCGTCCCAACAGATCTCCGTACTCGTGTCGGAATGGTGCCGCAGGACCCGGCACTCCGAGACGGGACCGTCCGCGACAACGTTACGATCGGTCCCCGGCTCCGAGACGAATCGGTCGAACCGGGTCGCGTACAGGAGTTGTTGGGTCGTGTGGACCTGAGCGGCTACGCAGACCGAGAGGTCGCTGGACTTTCCGGCGGCGAGGCCCAACGCGTCGCAATCGCCCGCACGCTGATGATGGACCCCGAGGTGTTATTGCTGGACGAGCCGACTGCCAGCCTTGACCCGCAGGCTCAGGCCGAGATCGAGGCGTTGCTGGAGGAGTTACTTGACACGTCGGAGCGGACAGCGGTCTTCGTCACCCACGATCAAGCACAGGTCAATCGGATCGCTGACCGAGTCGTTCGGTTCGTGGACGGGCGTATCCACGCGATAGGCACCGCACGTGAGGTGCTCGGATGAATCCACTCACGGACCTCCCGCTTCCGCCCCAGCTCCGGGATCCCGTTTTAGTGAAAGGGCTCCTCCAAGTCGCGGCCGCCACCGCCCTCGCGGCTATCGTGCTTGGACTGTCGTACGTGCGTGATCTCGATTTGGAGCGGGAGCTCGGCGGCTCGTTCGCACGTGGGTTCGTACAGGTTCTGGCGATGGGTGCGCTCATCGGTGTGCTGTTCTCAATTCCACTGGCGTTTTCGGGGGTTGTTCTTGCGGCGATGATAGGGTACGCGGCGTGGGAGTCCCGCAAGCGCGGCGATGGGGTGCCACAGGCATTCAGGGTCTCGCTGACCGCGATCGGACTCGGTGCGTCAGTGGTGATCGTGACGATGCTCGCCGCAGGGGCCATCGAATCGACGGTTCGGAACCTTGTGCCGGTCGGCGGGATGATCATCGCAAACGCGATGAAGACGAACTCGTTAGCGTTAGACCGGTTCAAAAGCGACATCGAATCTAACCGCAACGAGATCGAGGCACTACTGGCGATCGGTGTGCCGCCACGGGCAGCAGTTTCAGAACACGTCACCGAGTCGGTGCGGGCCTCACTCATCCCGGTCGTCGATGCGATGCGGACGCTCGGACTGGTGTATATCCCTGGGATGATGGCAGGGATGATCCTCGGTGGAGCGAACCCGATTTACGCCGCCCAGTATCAGTTCGTGATTATGGGGATGATTTTCGCGGCGGGCGGGCTGACCAGTATGACGACGAGCCTACTGATCGGCCGGTATGTGTTCACTGAAGCTGCCCAGCTCAGAGGCTTTGAGGCGTCACAGCCGACGATACGTTCACTGCTTCGGTCGCTCCGATGAATGTATTCGCTTATATATCATTTAGACCGTTGTTACCACTACGAACAGTTCCTTACAGAGTCCATTGGAGCAACAGCTAAGACGACTCTACACTGATGATGTATATGAATCGAATGATTCAGCGGCGAGTGAATGCCCGTTGGAAGAACGTCGTGATCTTCATCCCAGCCATGATTGTAGGAATAATGGCGTATACGGGCGACCTCGTCACCGACGCTGAAGAGCGCCTCTCACGTCCCGAGGACATCGATACCGTCAGGGTTGACGATCTGCACGGTATCGCTCCGAAGCTTTCGGCAACAGTCATCACCGTCGGCATAACTGTTCGTTGGACCACGACAATGACCGATGCGCAGGTGAGGAGACGGCTCGCCGAGGTTCCGGGCCTTGAGTCAATTGAGCGGATCGGATGAGTTGACTCGGACACCGCCCTTCCCGACGATTTATGCGGTCACCTGCTGAGGAACATCTATGGGCGGTATCGAGCTCCGGAATGGAACGCTCGTCGTCGAACGAGAGCCGAATCAGCTCGACGAGCTGGCGATCAGATGCTCCGAGATTCTCGGGCAGTTCGACATCAAGCACGTCTATATCGCAGGCTACGTCTCCATTCTCGCTGGGCGGGCGCGCTCTACCGAAGACGTCGACGTCCTCATCGAACAAATCGACGAGGAGACTGCGGACGAACTCGCAGAGACGCTTGACGAGAAGGGGTTCTGGGGCCCGGCGATGCCGCTCACTTCGATGTACGAAATGCTCGATAACGGCGACAACATCTGGGTCGCCCCAGAAGACCAGATTACGCCGCATCTCGAAGTGAAGTTCGCGCGTGACGAGTTCGACCGCGCGTCCCTGGAAAACGCTATCACGGCCAGAATTGGTGACGAAGCGATTTCGATTGGACCGTTAGAACTCCAGATCGCATACAAGCTCCACCTCAGCGCACAGAAGGACATCGAGGACGCGGTTCACCTCTACACGCTTTTTGAGGAAAGTCTTAGTATGCCCCGCCTCGAAGAGTGGGTAACGCGACTTGATGTCGAAGACGAATATGAGCGACTCAAACGCGCCTGAGCACCTCGACGCGAAGCACGAACGCAACCGTCAGCAACGCATAGAGGGTATCAAGCGCTGGGTCGAATACATCAAATCAGAGTCACCGGAGACGTGGGGGTCGCAGCAGAATGCGGTCGTCAACGACCAACTTGATGCAGCCCAAAGCGTGCAGACTTCGGCGTCGCATCAGCAACATGTAAAGGACGTGGCGGCCGAGATAATCGAAGCGAGCAGCGAGTCCGACGCTGAATCGAAGTAGCCGAGTCACTCGCAGCATTACCCGAATAGGGACATGTTGTCGCGTCTACTGAACGGATTCCGTTAGACAATACTCCGACCAGCCTACACCACCAGGTGAGTGCTCACACACGCACCTGCGTATCTACGTGAGTACGTACATAGGCACGTACCCGAGGCGGAGGTAGATTTTAGAAGGGGAGTCACTTTGTCAACGGCATGTTTCGACGGTTGTTCCTCGGGACTCTCTCAGCACTACCGTCACTTCCGCTGATCCCCGACCGAGTACGTAAGGATAAGCGCCAACCCGTTCCGTCCGAAGGCAATCTCATGTTCTGGTTCCATTTCTACGGAGCGATCAAACGCGACCGACCAATGAGCACGGAATGGGCGCGTGAAAAGACCGTGGAGGAGCTGAATCTTCAGAACCTCACCGATGAGGAAGCCATCCGGCTCTTAGAACTGGCGAACGAAGGAGTGTACGAGACTGACGACGTGCCTGAACGATGGCGTACCCTTTTTGAGAAGATGGAACAGGAGATCTGAGGTACGAGGAACTGCGCGGATGCAGACGTGATCCATATCAGAATTGCCGAGTTGAGCGGTGGAAAGAGGGCCGAAGTTGGACGCAAAAGTCTCTCGCGCGCGTCGCCAATTACACTCTCTACCTAAGTATTATATCACTTCGATGTCATTCAAATGAAAACGAATCGCATGACACCGGTGACCCCCATCACGCAGCGTGATGAGATCAGATCGGCCGGATAGGGGTTCCTTTATAACCGTCGTACTGCCGTCTGCCAAATGTTGCTCGTCACGCAGAATGATGGGCGCTGCAGGATTTGAACCCGCGACAACTTGGTCCGAAGCCAAGCACTCTATCCAGACTGAGCTAAGCGCCCGTGAATGCACAGTACCTCGGTGACGGTTTTAACTCCCGCGATTCGTCGGGCGAGTCACGCAGGCCGGCCCGCTGTGGACATCAAAACAGATATATAATTTGTCGAGACAGTATCGATCGGTACGGCCGCCTCGACAGATCGCCCGCGCCGAGGGCCGTCGCACCGATCCACTGTGTCACCTCCATGTACGACCTCACTGCGCCGCTCGACACGGCGGTCGACCCAGGAACGAGCCTCCTCGTCAGCGCGAACTGCCTCACAGCAGCAGAAGCGTTCGTCACCGACGTGCTCGCGGCCGGCATCGAGTCGGGGGAGGCCGGCGTCGCGGTGACGGCCACCACCGGTGCCGAGACGGTCCGACGCGAGGTTCGGGACCGCACGAGTGTGGTGGACCCGTCTCTCTCGGTCGTCGACTGCGTGACACGCGACCGTGGGACGCGTGTCGGTGACACCGACCAGACGACGTACGTGGCCTCGCCGTCGGATCTGACCCGAATCGGCGTCGCGCTCTCGGAGACGCTTGAGCGCTTCGAGCGCGAGGGCTTCGATCGGTCGCGGGTCACGCTTCACTCGGTGTCGACGCTGCTCGCGTACGCCGACCTCGAGACGGTGTTTCGGTTCCTCCACGTCTTCACCCGCCGCGTCGACCACGCCGGTGGTCTCGGGCTGTACACCGTCGACCGGACCGCACACGACGAGGAAAGTCTCCGGACGCTCGATCCGCTCTTCGACGCGACGGTCAGGCTCTCGACGGACGGTGACGGGGTCGTCGCCCGGCTCGAGTGAGCCATCAATCGTTATACGCCTCGGTAGCCGACGAGGAGCTATGCCACTCACTACCGACGCCGACGTTCGCCGCGTGCTCGACGCCGAGACGGTCGCGGTCGTCGGCTGTTCGACGACGCCCGGAAAGCCCGCCCACGATGTTCCGGCGTACCTCCAACGACATGGCTACCGCGTGATCCCGATCAATCCGTTCGCCGACGCCGTGCTTGGAGAGCCCGCGTACGGCGAGCTGGCGGCCGTCGAGTCACCGGTCGACGTCGTCGACGTCTTCCGGCCAAGCGAGGAAGTACCGACGATCCTCGATGCCGTGCGAACGCGACACGCCGACCGCGGCGACGCAGAGACGGCGTGGCTCCAGCTGGGCATTCGCCACGACGACGCCGTCGCGGCGGCGGAGGCCGACGGGCTCGACGTCGTCGAAGACCGGTGTATGAAGATAGAACACGAGCGCCTGATCGGGTGACGACCGGCGGCGGATCGAACACACTTATTGTGTTCGTCCGGCTCCGGAGAGGTATGAGCGAGACCGATGCGCAGGCCGACGTGACGGTCGTCCTCCCGGACGGATCGACACTCACCGTACCGGCCGGGTCGACAGTCGAGGACGTCGCCTACGAGATCGGCCCCGGGCTCGGTCGCGACACCGTCGCGGGGAAGGTCGACGGCGAGCTCGTTGAGCGGCACGCGACGGTTCACGACGGCGCACGCGTAGAGATCGTCACCGACCAGTCAGACGAGTACCTAACCGTGCTCCGCCACTCGGCCGCCCACGTGTTCGCACAGGCGCTTCAGCGGTTGTTTCCCGACGCGACGCTCACGATCGGCCCACCCACCGACGAGGGGTTCTACTACGACGTGACCGACGTGGACCTCGACGAAGACGACCTCGACGCCATCGAAGCCGAGATGGCGTCGATCATCGAGGCCGACTACGACATCGAGCGGGTCGAGCGAAGCCACGCCGACGCCGAGGAGATATACGCCGACAACGAGTACAAACGCCAGATACTCGCCGAGGAGGCGGACGACGACACCGTCACCTTCTACGTCCAGGACGGCTGGCAGGACCTGTGTCGGGGGCCGCACGTCGAGTCGACGGGCGAGATCGGGGCCGCGGCGTTACTCGAGGTATCGGCCGCCTACTGGCGCGGCGACGAGGAAAACGACACGCTGACGCGTGTGTACGGGACGGCGTTCGCCTCCGAGGGCGACCTCGAAGAACACCTCGAGATGCGCGAGCGAGCCAAAGAGCGTGACCACCGAAAGATCGGCCAGGAGATGAACTTATTTTCGATCCCCACGGTGACCGGGCCGGGGCTTCCCCTGTATCACCCGCCCGGAAAGACGGTCCTCCGTGAGCTGTCTACGTTCGCGAACGAACTCAACCGCGAGCACGGCTACGAGGAGGTCGAGACGCCGCACGTCTTCCGGACGGAGCTGTGGAAGCAGTCCGGTCACTACGAGAACTACAAAGACGACATGTTCCTCCTCGAGGTCAACGACGAGGAGTACGGTCTCAAACCGATGAACTGTCCGGGTCACGCGACGATATTTGACCAGCAGTCGTGGTCGTACCGCGACCTCCCGGAGCGGTACTTCGAGAACGGCAAGGTGTACCGGAAAGAACAGCGCGGTGAGCTCTCGGGGCTCTCACGCGTCTGGTCGTTCACCATCGACGACGGCCACCTCTTCGTTCGGCCGGACCAGATTCGCGCGGAGATCGAGTCCGTGATCGGGATGATATTCGAGGTCGTCGAGACGCTCGACCTCGAAGTCGAGGTGGCGCTCGCGACGCGGCCCGAGAAGTCCGTCGGCGGCGACGAGATCTGGGAGTCGGCGGAGTCACAGCTCCGCGACGTGCTCGAATCCGGCGGCTACGAGTACGACGTCGAGCCCGGCGACGGGGCCTTCTACGGGCCGAAGATCGACTTCGGCTTCGAGGACGCGCTCGGTCGCGTCTGGGACGGTCCGACGGTGCAGCTCGATTTCAACATGCCGGAGCGATTCGGGCTCACCTACACCGGAGAGGACAACGACGAGCACCGGCCGGTGATGATCCACCGCGCGCTGTACGGCAGCTACGAGCGATTCTTCATGGTGCTCATCGAGCACTTCGACGGCGACTTTCCGCTCTGGCTCGCTCCCGAGCAGGTCAGAATTCTCCCCGTCTCCGACGAGACGCTGGGGTACGCTCACCGCGTGAAAAACGAATTGGCCGACGCGGGCTTCCGTGTCGAGGTCGAAGACCGCGACTGGACGGTCGGTCGGAAGATCCGCGCCGCACACGACGACCGGCTCCCGTACATGCTCGTCGTCGGCGACGACGAGGCGGACGACGGGACGGTCTCCGTGCGGGACCGATTCGAGAACCAGCGCGGTGACGTCCCGCTCGAGATCTTCCTCGAGCACCTCGCGGCCGAGCGCGACGAGAAGCGCGTCGAACCGGACTTCGTTTCGACGTAAGGGATCACGAGGCGGCGCCGGCCGCCATATTCAAATCCTCGCCGCGAGACGTGTTCGTATGGAAGCCGAGCGCGAGGTACTCGACGTGTTGGCACGGAACGCCCGCGAGGACATCGCGGATATCGCCGCCCAGACTGGTCTCGACGCGGACACGGTCGAGACGGCCATCGAGTCGCTCGAGTCCGATGGTATCGTTCACGGCTACCAAGCCGTCGTCGACTGGGACCGCGCCCCCGACGGAAAGATTCGCGCCATCGCCGAGATCAACGTCGAACTCGACCGCGAGACCGGCTACGAACAGGTCGCAGACCGGATCGCTCGGTTCCCCGCCGTCGACGCGTTACACCTCGTCTCCGGTGATTACGACTTCGCGGTCGAGGTCCTCGGTGGCTCGATGCACGACGTCTCGGAGTTCATCTCCGAGCAGGTCGCACCCATGCCCGAGGTGACGCAGACGGTCACCCACTACATCATGGAGACGTACAAAGACGGGGGCGTGCGCTTTGCCGACGGCGACGACGACGATCGGCTCTCGGTTTCACCATGAGAACGGCTGACCGCGCCCGCCAGCTTCCAGCGTCAGGAATTCGAAAGTTCTTCGAGTTGGCCGAGTCGCGCGACGACGTCATCTCACTTGGCGTCGGCGAACCCGACTTTTCGGCGCCGTGGGCCGCGCGAAACGCCGCCATCGGAGCGCTCGAACGCGGGCGAACCTCGTACACGTCGAACAGAGGGATGGCTCCGCTTCGAGCGGCGGTCGCCGACCACCACGAGCGGTACGACCAGCGGTACGACCCCGAGACGGAGGTGCTCATCACGACGGGCGCCTCGGAGGCCGTCGACCTGGCGTTTCGGGCCCTCGTCGATCCGGGCGACGTCGTGGCGTTACACGAGCCGACGTACATCTCGTACGCCCCGGGCGTTGAGCTCGCCGGCGGAGAGCCGCTCGCGGTGCCCACGGACGCCGCAGACGACTTCGCGCTCACCCCCGAGCGACTGGAGGCCGCCGGTGCCGCCGACGCGGACCTCCTCGTCTGTTGTTACCCGAACAACCCGACGGGTGCGACGATGTCGGACGACCAGCTCGCCGACGTCGCCGCGTTCTGTCGATCGAACGACCTGCGCGTGGTGGCCGACGAAATCTACGCGGCGCTCACCTACGAGCGGGACCACGCCTCGATCGCGACACAACCGGGGATGCGAGAGCGAACGGTGGTCGTCAACGGATTCTCGAAGGCGTACGCCATGACCGGGCTCCGGCTGGGGTACGCACTCGGTCCGGCGTCGGCCGTCGACGCGATGAACCGGATCCACCAGTACACGATGCTCTCGGCGCCGACGACCGCCCAGCACGCCGCCGTGGAGGCGCTTCGCTCCTGTGAGGAGGAGGTCACCCGGATGGTCGACGAGTACAACCGTCGCCGTCGGCTCGTCGTGTCGCGGTTCAACGAGATGGGCCTCGACACGTTCGAGCCGGGCGGCGCGTTCTACGCGTTTCCTCGCTGTGGCGGCGACGACGAGGCCTTTGCCGAGGCGTTGCTCGAGTCACAGGGAGTCGCCGTCGTCCCCGGATCGGTGTTCGGTGCGGGCGGTGAGGGCCACCTCCGCGTCTCGTATGCGACCTCGATGCGGGAGCTGAAGGAGGCGACGGACCGCATCGAGGCGTTCCTCGAAGAGCGACCGATGCTCAGATCTGATTGACCGACCGTCAGGTCCGACTGAAAGAACTACGTCGGTGGCCGTCTTCGACCCGGTACATGGGCGACTCACAGGACCCCGAAGCCCGCCTCAAACGACAGCGAGACGACCTCCGCCTGTTGAACCAGGTGATGCGCCACGACATCCGGAACGACCTCCAACTCGTCGAAGCGTACGCGGAGCTGCTTGACGACCACGTCGACGAGGAGGGCGAGTCGTACCTCGAGGTAATCAAAGAGAACACCGAAAGCGCGGTCGGGCTAACGACCACGGTCCGAGACCTCTCACGAGTCATGTTGCGCGAGGACGCCGAACCGGAGGGCGTCGCACTCGACCGCGTCCTCTCTCAACAGGTCGAGGAGGTCCGGTCGTCGTACAGCGAGGCGGTGTTCACCGTCGACGGGACGATCCCATCGGTCGAGGTGCTGGCCGACGAGATGTTGGGCTCGGTGTTCCGCAACGTCTTGCGAAACGCGGTCCAACACAACGACGAGACGCTCCCGGTCGTCGATGTGACTGCACGTGTGGACGACGCCGACCAGGCTGCCGTCGTTCGGATCGCCGACAACGGGCCGGGCGTTCCCCCACCGCAGCGCGAGGAGATCTTCGGGAAAGGCGAGAAGGGACTCGACAGCCCAGGCGCCGGCATCGGGCTCTACCTGGTTCGGTCGCTCGTCGAGGGGTACGGCGGCGAGGTGTGGGTCGAAGACAACGAGCCGAAGGGCGCGATCTTCGTGATTCGGCTCCCACTCGTGTCGTGAGTCGAACGGCGACCGGTGGCCGTGGCTGACGCGACGTGCGTCGATGCTGGCTCTCGCCGCTCACTCCTCGTCGAACGTCATCGCGACGGAGTTGATACAGAACCGCTCGCCCGTCGGCTCTGGACCGTCCTCGAACACGTGTCCGAGGTGTGAGTCGCACGCTGCACACCGAACTTCGGTCCGCCGCATGCCGTTGCTCGTGTCGAGGGTCCGCGTCACCGCGTCGGACTCGGCGGCGTAGAAGGCCGGCCAACCGCATCCGGAGTGATACTTTGTCTCGGCGTCGAAGAGCAGCTGTCCGCAGGCGGCACAGTGGTACGTCCCGTCCTCGTCGTGGTCGACGTACGCCCCCGAGAACCGGGCTTCGGTGCCGCTCTCGCGAAGCACACGGTACGCCTCCGGGGAAAGTCGTTCGCGCCACTCGTCGTCCGAGAGGTCGGCCGGGTCGACCGCGTCTGACTCGCTCGGTGAGCTCATACGATCGCTACGAGACCCACGGACAAACCCGTTGTGCCGATTTCGTCGGCCTCGACTTCCGCCACAAGGACTATGTCGCGCCCTGTGTATGACACACTATGGCACGTGAAGTGACACACGAGGCGACGGGCCCGAAGCCACTCACCGAAGACGACCTCGCCGACGACGGAGCCGTCTACATCTGTCAGTGTGGGCTCTCAGACGACGGGATCTTCTGTGACGGCTCGCACAACGCGACGGCCGACGAAGCAGACGGCGTCCGCTACGTGTACGAGGGAGACACAGCGGACGGCGAGCGACACGAGATCGCCGAGATCGTCTACGCGAACGAGTGAGAGACGCGACCGCCACTCGCCCCGATCACAGGATACCCATCTCGTCGAGTCGCTCGGGCAGGTAGGTGTCGGTGACGAAGTCGAGCCCGCGGCTAGCGAGCGACTGTTGTTCGGACTTCTTTCCGATCTCGAGCTGGAGGTCGATCTGTTCGCGCCAGTACGCCGTCTGGAACCGCGGGTCCTCGAGCTCCGACTCCAGCGCGTTCACGTCCGAGTCGGAGAGTGGGTCTGCGGGCAGGTCGTACTCGACGATGTCCTGTGGACGAATGCCGACGAACGCGGCCTCCGGCGTCGCGAGGTACTCAGAGAGGTGTGCCGACTTGATGGAGCCGTACGCCACCGAGCCGTAGATCCGGTACGACCACGGGTCGCCGTCGGTGAACACCGCCACCGGAACGTCGAGTTCGTCGTGAACCCGCTTCGTGATCCGACGCGTCGCACGCGCCGGCTGCCCCTTGAGGTGTACCACGAGACAGTCGTACGCCTCGTCGAAGCCGTTCTCGACGAGTCGATCCCGCATCCCACCGGTCTCGACGGCCAGCGCGAAGGCGACGTCGTCGTCGAGGAACTCGATCATGTCCGGGTTGTTCGGTATCTGATAGCCGCCCTCGCCGACGTCTTCTTGACAGTGGATTTCGCGCTCGCCGCGCCGCGTCTGTTCGCGGATGCGGAGCGGCCCCATGAGCGTCGCGCCCGACTCCTCAGGCCGCATGTGGAAGTCCTCTCGTGTGACGCCGGTGACCACCTCGAGGTCCTCAACGAGGTCGTTCGACTCGTCTTGAGTCGAGAACTGCGCCTCGTCGTTGTCCCACGACTCCGAGAGGTAGTACAGCTCACGCAGCGTCGACGAGCGGTCTTGGTCGAGCTGGTCGGCTAAGAACTCGATGGTGTAGGTGGCTTTCAGCAGCTTTCGCGCCCCACGAACGGAGTTCGCCGTGCGCGTCGACGTCCGGTCGCCGTACGTCCAGACGCCGCTTTCTTCGTCGTACTCGATGTTGTTCTTCGTCCGTGTCGGCAGCTCCATCTCCGGGATCGTGCCGCCGGCGAACTGGTCGTAGAACTCGGCGGCGAGGTCGATGAGCTGCTCGCGTGCGTCGGTTGCTGTCGTCATATCAGGCGTTCACCGTGAGTTTCTCCGCGTCGACGCCGCCGACGCTGACGTCGAAGTCGGCGTCTGGGTCGGTCGTGTACGTCAGCGTCGCCTCCGCGCCGGCGGCGACCTCGACGGTCCACTGGACGAACCACTCGTCGTCCATCTCGACGACCGACCCCACGGAGAGGTCCCGTGGCTCGGCGGAGACGATGTCGGTCACCTCGAGTGTCTCTTCGACGTCGGAGTGGTTCTCGACCGTGAGGGTGACCGCCCGGCCGTCGACCGCGCGCTCGACGCTGACGTTGTTCATGATCCGTGCGAGGGCGCCGTCGATGTCGGGCCGTTCACGCCCCGTCACCTCCGCGACCTTCTCGGCCATCTCGGGGAGGATCGTGCCGAGGACGTTCTGTTTCTCCCGACGCTGTTTCATCGACCGGCGCTTGTTCAGGTACGACTTGAGCTCGCGGGCGGCCTCACGCACCGCGAGTTCGATCTCGTCTTCTATCGCCGGAACGTTCGCCAGGGCGTCTTTCGACTCGCTCGTGAACGGGACGTTCGTCGAGGCGACGTGGATCGAGACGACCGCCGGGCCGTTCGGCATCCCCGACCCGCCGGGTTGGTCGAGGCCGTAGTTCCGCCAGCCGATGGTGCGGATCACGTCGGTCGTCGCACAGGCGCCGCGCTGGTAGACCAACGGCACCCGGTTGGCGAACCGAAGCAGCTCGACGCTCCCCTCCGACGGGATCTCGCCGCCGTAGGCGATTCCGGCCTCCACGATGAACGGGTCGCCGCCGTGGACCTCGGCGTCTCGGGTCGCCGCGGCGTAGAAGTCCGCGTCGTACTCCTTGCGGAGCCCGGCCTCGACGAGTTCGGCGGTGATCGGCGCGAGACAGTCCGTCGGTGGTGCGAGGATGTCTGTCGCCCGCATCCCCTCGAGGAGGTCGGCGGCGGCGTCGCGGTCGTCGGCGACCGCAGACACCCCCGGCGGGTCGTCGGGCACGGTGCGTGCCCGTGCCCATACCGCCTCCACGACGTTGCCGCGAGCGGTGTCGCCGAACGTGGCGTCGTGTTGGTCCTCGACGAACGTCGCGGCGTCCGCGACCAACCGCTCGAGTGCGTCGCGGGTGAGACGGAACCGCGTCGGATCGTGGTCGACGACCCGGCGAGCGACCGCCTCGGCCATCGCGCGGACCGTCTCGTCGTCCTTCTGCGTCGAGGTGGCGTCGTCGACGAGGGCATAACAGTCGGCGACGAGCGGCGCCGCCTCCGCCCGGCCGGTCACCGCCTCGTCACCCGGCGCAGTCGACGACTCGTCTTCGTCTACCGGCTCTACGCCCGTGATCACGCTCCAGGCCGCCTCGACGGCCTTCTCACGAACGGTCGCACCGAACCGCCGGTCGGTCTCCGACTCGACCCGTTCTGCTACCGTCTCGACGATCGCTGCCAGCTCGAACCGGGCGAGGTGGGCGTTGCCACCCACGGTCTCTGTGATCCCCTCGGCGAAGGCGGCCGTCGCCGCAGCCCCCTTGTTCGCGACGGCCGACTCGACGGCGGCCTCGACGTCCTCGGGCGCGTGATCGGCGAGCGTCGAGTCCGTCCCTGGCGGTGACCACGCGAGGGCCCGTCCGTAGTGCTCGTCGCGGAAGGCGTCGATCACGCTGTCGGCGGTCTTCGTCCCCACCCGAGTGAACTCCTCTTTGAGAAAGCCGGAGACGGAGTACGACTCGGTCGCCTCGAGCATCTTGATCAAGGCGCCGAGTTCGACGCCGTGCGGGTGCGGCCGGATCTCCTCGGTCTCGGCCGGGAGGTCTTCTGTGGCACGCTCGAACTTCAGCGGCTCGTCGAGGCCGGGCTCACGCAGTTCGAGCCGCGCGTGCGGGTTGACGACCGCGGTGTGTTTCACGTAGTCGTGGAGCTGCCCTCGGGCACGCATGTTCGCTTCCATCTCCAGTTCGATCCGGGTGCCGTGCGGGCGGTCCCACGTCGTCTCCTCGTCGGCCTGAATCTCCGGCTCGTTGGTGTCGGTGTCGACGATGAGCTCGAAGTACTGCGCGGTCGACTGGCCCTTTGGTCGTGAGGTGATCTTCGCCGGCTGCCCCGAGGTCAGCTGTGCGTACAGCACGGCGGCCGAGATCCCGATGCCCTGTTGTCCTCGGCTGTTTTTAACGCTCAGCGCGCCCTCGTTGGAGACGACGAAGTTTTCGTCGGTCCCGGACTCGCCCGGAACAGAGATGTCGTACACGTGCTCCGGGGGCTCGGTCTCGGTCACGCTCTTCACCGAGAGCAGGCACATGTCTGTGTCCGTGACCCCGTGTAGGTTGGTGACCGTTTCCCAGAGCGATTCGAGCGAGTCGGTCGCGAAGCCGGCACCGTCGAGGAGGCCATACTCCTGGAGGGTGTGTGCGTACCTCGGCTCGTCGATCGGCTCCCCGTCCAGAGCGCGTTCGATCAGCGAGGCATACGTCTCTGCATGCGTGCGTTTCGACCCAACTCCAGCACCCATCAGCAGTCCGGGAATCGTATCGGGCACCGTCTCGGTATCGGATTCGCTGACGCGAACCTCGTCAAGTAGCGCGGTCGGGACTCGCTTGTACTGCTGTGTTCGCGGTGATTCCGAACTTTTGAGCGCATCGACGGTATCGATATCAGACCCGTACACCGTCGTCCGATACTTCGTGGAAATACCGTCACCGTACCCGTCGCTGTCTTCTGAAACCTCCGTACTCGCGAGGACGCCCTGCATGTTCCAGAGCGTCGAGACCTGCCGAGCCAGCGTCTCGCTTCGCGTCGTGTGAGACAGTTCGTTGCTCGGGTGCGAATCGGACCCGTCTCCCTCGTAGAGCGCTCCGATAAATCGACGCTGGAGGTCCGGATCGAGGTCGAATACGAACTCCGGAACCCGCTTGTTCCTGGCAGCATCGCCACAGACGGATTTCAAGAACAGCGCCAGCGGCGAACCGAACGCTTTTATACGCGTCGAGTTGCGCTCTCGCTCGACCGTCGTTGTCGCCCCGCCGAGCGTCTGTACCGCCTGTTCCGTCGCCTCGATCAGATCGGATTCGTGACTTCCGAACGTGAAGCCGACTTGTCGCGGTCCCGCATGTCCCTCCGATACGTAGTACGCCAGCATCTCGACCAGTGACTCGTCGACCGGCAACGACACCGGGAGCGTCGTTTCGTCGCCGCCCACCCGGTACGTCTTGAACTCGCAGTCGGCCGCCCTCTCTTCCCAACCGAGTTCCAAGACCGTTTCCGCCGGGAGGTACCCCTTCTCGAGGTAGTTCTGATCGAGGCTGTCCTTCAGGATCTCGACACCGTCGTATCGGTAGTACGTCCGCTTTCGGTCGCTCTCGTCCGACGGCCTCCGGCGAATCGTCTCTTCGGTCTGGAGCTGCTTGAGCGTCTCTCGATCGAAACCGTAGACGTAGACGCGCCGATCCGAAAACGCTCCGCGGTCCACGTGTTCGAGGAGATTGATCTCCTCGACGGTTCGGTCGGTCGACGGTAGCGCACGGGGCGTGAGGAGCGTGTCTCCGGATCCGAGTTCGCCGGCCTTCAGCTCCTGTGTGTCGCCGTTCGCGTCGACGCCGAACACGCTGTGGTTCCCGGTCACCTCGACCGTTCTTCCCTTCTGCGTCTCTATCTCGTACGTACGCTCGTCTGTCTCGTGGCGAATCGCGTGAGTAACCGGCTGCCAGCTCATCTCCTGCGTCTCGCGATTGAAGGACGGAACCTCAATCGCGTCGGGGACGGGAGCAGTCGCGTCCCCGTCACCCGGGAGGTACGCGTCACAGAGTACCCCGATGGGGATGTACTCGACGGTTCCGTCTCGTCTAACGAGCAGTTGTTGGTCCGGAGTCAGCGACTGCTCGCGCTTGTGGAACCGGCTGCCGTACAACAGCTTCCCGAACACCTTCGGGAGTTGTTCTTTCGTGATCCCCGGCCCGTTGTCCTCGATGACGAGCCGGTAGTAGTCGCCCACCTCCGTGATCTCGACGTAGACGTCGGGGAGGATGCCGGCCTCCTCGGTCGCGTCGAGCGCGTTGTCGACCGCCTCCTTGACGGCGGTGACGAGCCCACGCGCGCCCGAGTCGAACCCGAGCATGTGTTTGTTCTTCTCGAAGAACTCGGCGATGGAGATCTCCCGTTGGCTCTCGGCCAGCTCGGCGGCGATCCCCTCGTCCTCGCCGAGACTCGACTGGAAGGACGTCATTCGGTGCCCCTACCTTCTGCCGAGGGGGATAAAAACGAACCGCCAGCGGGGTGAAAGTGAACGGGGCCGACAGACGCACCCGACATGACCGTGCAGCGACAGCTCATGAACAGCCGGTCGCCACCGGATTTATGCGCGTTTCGCCCGGCTGTCAACCATGCTCATGTTCACCCGGCAGGCCGCGGACGCGGTGGCCGACCACGCCAGCGAGGGCGCTCCGGCGGAGGTGTGCGGGGTTCTCGCAGGCTCTCGCGGTCGGTCCTCGGAGTCCGACGGCGACGTCCAGCCCGACCGCGTGACCGACGTGTACCGCACCGAGAACGTCGCCGAATCGCCGCGGACGCGGTATCGGATCGACCCCGAGCGACAGCTCGCGGTCCTCGAGCGGATCGACGCCGAGGGACTCGACGTCGTCGGGTTCTACCACTCGCACCCGACCGGTCCCGCCGAGCCGAGCGAGACGGATGCCGCCCGAGCAACCTGGCGCGGCTACGCGTACGTCATCTGGACCCCGACAGCCGACCCCGCACTCGGGGCGTGGCGGTGGCGTGGGTCAGCGGCGGGATTCGAGCAGGAGTCGCTGCGCGTGGCAGATTGCGACGGCTCGTGAGAAACGACCCACTCGGGCGAATCGTTCATACGGTCCGAGTCGTGTCGTTCGAACGTCCATGTGGAGCCAACACACCGAATCGCGCCGACCGCTCGCTATCGAGACGCCGACCACCCACTCGGTCGTGGAGGGCAGGCCGTGACCGACCCGACCGGTCCGGACGCCGACGGCGACCCGATCGCCACCGACGGCGACCCGATCGCCACCGACGGCGACCCGATCGACCGTGCTGCCGCGTTCACGGCGGCGACGACCGGTGCCGACGTGGAACTGGCCTATGCGGGTCGAGAGACCTTCCTGAAAGGCGACCCGCGAGCCATCGACGACGTCGCAGACGTCGACGTCGCCGTCTACGGCGTCCCCTACGACGGTGCCGTCTCGAACCGGCCGGGCGCTCGATATGGACCGACGGCGATTCGGCGGGCGAGCGGGTGGTGGGCGTACCTCTCCGACTACAAGGGCGCACTGACCAACGTCCAGACCGGCGCTCAGGTCGACTTCGACGACCTCGCGGTCGCCGACGTGGGCGACGTGCCGGTGTTCCCGATGGACGCCGAGACGACCGCTGCGAGCATCACGGCACACGCCGCGACGCTCGCCACACAGACGATGCCCGTGATGCTCGGCGGCGACCACTACTGTACGTACCCGGCGGTTCGCGGCCTGTTGGAGGGGAGCGAGTACGAGCGCGTCGGACTCCTCCAGATCGACGCCCACAGCGACACCGTCTCCGAGAGTCCGGTCTTCGGGACCGACTTCCACGGGTCGAGTACCGCCCGCATCGCCGACCTCCCGGGCGTCGACTACGCGTCGATCAGCCAGGTCGGTATCCGCGGCTACGAATCGCCCGAGTTCTTCGAGTTCGCAGACGAGCGGGGGCTCTCTGTGTACACCATGCGAGACGTCTACGACCGGGGGATCCAGCGGGTGGTCTCCGAGGCCATCGCGTCGGCTGCTGCCGACACCGACGCGGTGTACGTCACGTTCGACATCGACGCCGTCGACCCCGGTGTCGCGCCTGGGACGGGGACCCCCACGCCCGGTGGATTGACCGCGCACCAAGCACTCGAGGTGATGCGAGTCGTCGGTGGCCACGACGCAGTCGGTGCGGTCGACCTCATGGAGGTGGCTCCACAGTACGACCCGACGGAGGGCACGGAGCGGCTCGCCTCGTACCTCCTCGTGAGCCTTCTAGAGGGACTGTTCGCCCGGTGAGCCGGCCACGCGTCCTGTCTCGGTGGCTCGCGCTTCGGTGTGGTGCTCATCGACGAGCCGCCGGAAGTTCTCGAACACGCGCCCGCGGGTGACGTCTGCAAACGTGTGGTCGCGCTCGTCCCACGCGAAGCGGTCGACGAGGGTCTCGCGGTGGTGCGCCCCAATCTCGGGGTGGAACTGGACGGTCCACACGGGGGCTGTTTGGTGACGGGTCCCGAACACCGGCGCGTGGTCGGCGCTGGCGACGACCGAGAGCCCCTCACCGACCTCGGTGACGGCGTCGCCGTGCAGGGAGACGACGACCGGCGCGACGCCGTCGAACAGTGGGTCTTCCGCGAGGCCGGCCTCGACGAGCGCGGCCGTCGTGCCGACCGGCTCGACGGTCCCCCCGAGCGCCGCGTTCACGATCTGGTGGCCGAAACAGACGCCGAGCGTCGGGATCGAGCGGTCGACGAGTTCGCGGACGAGTGCCGCCTGGTCGGCTATCCACGGGCGGTCGTCGGCCTCGTACACCCCGGCGGTGCTGCCGGTGAGCACGACGCCGGCGGCCCGATCGAGAGGGACCCGCTCGCCGTGTACGAAGTCGACGGGCGTCGCCTCGGGAAACCACGAGGCGAGCGCGTCACTGTGATAGGTGCTTTCCGGATCCGGCTCGCTGTGTACGACGTAGAGCTCGTCCGCCGACTCGGGGTCGCCCTCGTCTACGGCGTCGCGGTCTGTCTGCTCACGCGCATCGACCGGTCCGTCGGTAGCGGCCGTCTCCTCGGACATTGATTCCCCATCTGTCCCATCTCGTGTTAAACGTTACCACGACGAGTGGGTGCGTACCTGGCGCGGCCGCTCAGCGGAGAATATACACGAGACGCGGTTCGAGGGCGATCCCGACGGACGCCTGTCGGTGACCTAGAGGCGGGTGAGGTTCTTCGCGCGCGGCCCCTTGTCTGCCTCCTCGATTTCGAACTCTACCTCCTGGCCTTCCTCGAGGTCCGGGCCGCCGACGTCTTCCATGTGGAAGAACACGTCCTCGTCAGCGTCGTCAGTCTCGATGAATCCGTAACCGCCGGTGTCGTTGAAGAAGTCGACCTTGCCTGTCGCCATCGCGTCCGCACAGACGCGAAACCACACAATAAGTGTTTGCCATACCGACTCCCCGGGCGGCGGACGATCGACGACCCCAGATCGCACCGAATCCGGTCCGATACAGGAGCGTTGCTTTGGAATCTGAAGTATCGATTCTTGCGAGCCGAGGTATCGTA
>ERZ1034486.33-NODE-33-length-44709-cov-5.224773_pt1 | contig 44709 bp, 53 predicted proteins | sample MGYA00520683_ERZ1034486 | MGnify/ENA primary metagenome ERZ1034486 (study PRJEB33760, sample SAMEA4777685) | hypersaline lake metagenome | biome: hypersaline environment; feature: brines | place: Spain | collected 2012-08 | depth 0 m ...
ACAACCACCGCAGATAGTAGCTCCCGGCGCCGAACAACGCGCCGAACGTGCCCGCCGACAACAGGAGGATCGGGAACAGTTGGGCGACCCCGAGGTCGCGAGCGGTGTCGAAGTCGCCGACGAACGACAACGCTGGCGGCAACTGCGGGGCGAGTCGGCTGCCGGTGACCTCCAACGCCACCAACACCCCGCCGATGAGGTACACACCCACCACCACGCCGAACACCCCCAACACCGCGGAGATCAGCAGCGTCTGTGCCGCGAACGAACGGTGTGTGTCGCCCCTGTGTGCGGCCCGCATCCGCCGTTGCTGGTCCCGTTTCCGCTCGCTCTCCCGGGCGACGTACTGCCCGAAGAACGTCACTGCAACCCGGGTGAGGAACCGATCCGTTCTGTCGTCGAACTGCGCGACGACCAACGGCGCGACGAGCACCAACGCGGCAACCAACGGGAGGAGTTCGAACACCATCCTGTCGTTACCTCGGGCCGAGCCCGCCGTCCGTCTCGGCGCCGACACCGCTTTCTCCGCCTGCGTCCGGCTCGACCCGATCTGGCTCCGTCGAGCCGTCCAACTCTGGATCGACGCCGTCGACCAACGCCTCCGACTCGATCCGGCGCATCGTCTCCTCTGGGTCGGCGTAGTACTCGTTGACGAGCGCGGTGAACGTCCGGTAGTCGGTGACGTTCCGGTCCAGCAGGTGGGTGAGGAACTGTTGGCGGTCCCGCATCTCCGAGAGCAGCTCCGAGCGGCTCCACCCGCGTTCCTCCTGGATCTCGTCGAGCAACGAGGAGTCGTTGCGTTGGAACTCGTCGCTGCTCGCGAGCCATTGGAACGCCGACGAGTAATCGAGCTCGCCCGTCCGTTGGTCGATCCCGCCGATCTCGCCGATGGTCTTTGCCCGGCGGACCCGTTCCCCGCCGAACCGGGTGAGCGTCTGGATCGACAACATGTCGAGACTCTGGACCATCGCCCGCGGGACGTTGATCGGTTCGTTTTCCAACCGGTTGATGACGGTCTCGATGGAGTCGGCGTGCATCGTCGAGAACGTCGTGTGCCCGGTGTTCATCGCCTGGAACAACGTCACCGCCTCGTCTCCTCGCACCTCGCCGACGATGATGTACTCCGGGCGGTGCCGCAGCGCCGACCGCAACAGTTCGTACATATCGATGTCCGACCCCTCACCCGTCTGTTCACGCGTCACCGACGACAGCCAGTTGTCGTGGTACAAGGAGAGTTCCCGCGTGTCCTCGATCGTGAGCACCTTCGACCGCGGCGGGATGAACATCGACACCGCGTTCATCGAGGTGGTCTTGCCGGAGGCGGTGCCGCCCGCGAAGATGAGACTCTTGTTGTGTTCGATACACAGCCAGAAGTACGCCATCTGCTCGACGGAGAAGGTGCCGTACTCGATCAGGTCCACCGGCGTGAACGGCTCCTCGGCGTACTTCCGGATCGTGAACGCCGACCCGCGCGGGGTCACCTCCTCGCCGAGTGTCAACTCGACTCGGGCGCCGTTCGGCAGTGTCGTCCCGACGATTGGCTCCCCGACGGAGACGTGGTTGCCGGACCGCTGGGCCAGCCGCGTGACGTAGTTGTCCAGCTCCTCGGGGCCGAAGGAGACGTTCGTCTTGATGTCCGTGTGGCGGTCGTGGTAGACGAAGATCGGCAGGTCGTAGCCGTCACACGAGATGTCCTCGATGTGGGGGTCGTGGAACAACGGGTCCACCTTCCCGTACCGCCGGAAGTCACGCAGGAGGTAGTACAACAACGCGTGGAAGCTGTCCATCTCCACCTCGGCGCCGTACTGCTCCAACAGCCGCGCGAGTTCCTCGGTGAGCGTCTCCTCGCCGGCTCGTCCCGCTCCCTCGCGGAACAACAACGGGTCGCGGATGTCCTCGACGACCCGCGCGAGCAGTTCCCGTTCGAACCCGTCGAGTTCCGGCTCGACGGCGTGGTAGTACTGCTCCGCCTCCTCGGGGTCGTGTGTGATCACGACGTAGGCGTACGGTGCGTTCACCCAGTAGCGCTCCACCTCGTCGTGTCCCTCCGGGAACTCGAACGTCGCCAACTGGCCGTCGTCGGGACGGTACGGCCGGGTGTCGAGGTCCGCCCCCCGGAGCAACTCCAGCGTTCGGCGCACGCGGTCGGTCAGCGACAGCTCCTCGTCGTCGCCTCCAAGATCGAACGCCAACGCCTCGGAGATGTCGCCGGCCATGCTGGTACCGACTCGGGGACGTGCAGACTTAAATCCGGTCCGTGGCCCGACGCGTGGCCAGAACGGACTCGCGCCGGGGGACGGCCCGACACACGGTCGATCAGGTTGCGTCGGCGTCTCCGCCGGCTGGTTGTTCCACGGCGGTGGCGCCGTCGGCGTCGTCGAGTTGGCGAACGGTCAACACGGGGACGGGACACGACCGAACCACGCGTTCGGCGACACTGCCGACGAGAAACCGGTTCTCCCCGTGGCGGCCGCGGGTGCCGACAGTGACCAGATCGGCGTCGATCTCGCGGGCGTACTCGGAGATCTCGTCGGCCGGCCGGCCCTCCCTGACGACGGCGGTCACGTCACACGCCAGTTCCGCGGCGCGTCGTTGCACGTCGACGATGGCGGCGCCGCCGTGTTCTTGGAGCGCGTTGCGCATCTGGTCACGGACGGCCGCGGGCGAGGAGTCCACCTCGCCGCTGTCGACGACGTACAACGCGTGGACCGCCGCCTCAAACCGGGCCGCCAGATCCAACGACGCGGCCACTGCACGCTGGACGCTCGCGGAGCCGTCGGTGGCGACGACGATGGTGTCGATCACGGGTCAGATTCGCCCACGGCCGACATAAACGACCGGGTCCCCCGCCGGCGGGTGCCCCCACGAGGGGAAGGAATATGAGTGGCCACGCCGACCCGCGTCGTATGGACGCCGCGCTCGAAGTTGATCGCGTGTTGGTCCCGGTCGACGGGAGCGAGGAGTCGTTGGCGGCAGTCGAGTACGCCGTCGCGATCGCACGGCGCTACGAGGCGGCGGTCCACGCGGTGTACGTGCTCGGCGAGGAGGCGGTCCGAGCGGTCGAGACGGACGCCGTCGCCCACGAGGAGGTCGCCGCCGAGACGGAGGCGTTCACTGACACGGTCCGTGAGCGGTGTGCAGACGCCGGCGTCTCGGCCTCGACGGCGATCACGTACGGCTACTCGACGCGTCGCAAGAGCACCCACCCCGGGAGTGCGATCCTCGACACTGCCGAGGAGATCGACGCCGACTTCATCGTCATCCCGCGGGAGCCGGTCGTCGGTGAACCGGGTGAGGTACTGGAGAAAGCCGCCGAGTATGTCCTGTTGTACGCCAGTCAACCCGTCGTATCCGTTTGAGGCGGGGAGCGTCGAACCGCCTGCGAACCAGCATCATCCGCGACCGTCCGAGAGACGACATCACTCGTGACCGTCCGAGAAACGACGTTACCCGCGACCGTCGCCGGGCGCCACGTCCAACTCCGCGAACGCCTGCTGTGCGGTGAGGGTGTCGAGTGTCCGGTCCATCTCGTCGCGGATCTCTGCCATCCGGTCGACGATCTCGTCGTACTCGTTGGTGTCGTGTTCGTTCGCGGACTCCAAGGCCGCCTTCTTCGAGGCCAACGAGAAGAACTCGCGGCTCTGGCGGTCGTACTGGCGGCGTTCCAACAACACCTCGACGGTCGCGTGGACCTCCTCGCGTTCGACCGGCTTCGTCACGTAGTCGTCGAACGGCATCTCCGAGATGCTCGCGTCCGGCTCGACGGCCGTCAACATCGCCACCTGCGCGCCCACGTCACGCTGGCGGAGCTCCCTCAACACCTCGTCGCCGCTCGTCTCCGGCATCCGGCGGTCCAACAACGCTACGTCGACACCACTGTCGAGTTTCGTGACGGCCTCGCTCCCACTCGTGGCGGTCACCACATCGTAGTCGGGCTCCAACCACGCTGCGTACAGCGTCGTCAGGTTCTGCTCGTCGTCGACGATCAGCACTGTCGCAGTCCGGTCCGTGGGCGCCATCTAAGTTCGACTCGATAAAACGCTTGGAACCTCCTAAATCACCCGGTCGTCAGACGCCTGTCTTGCCCGTTCACTCCGTGTCCGACCCGGTCTCCGTGTCGAGATTGGTGTTCGAGTCGGGGTCCCCTCTGGTCGTCGTGACGAAGTCGCCGTCCGTGTTGTTCCCGTCAGGTTCGTCGCTCTCGTCGTCGCTCGCAACGGGTTCAGTGTCGCCGTCCGACTCGACAGCGTCCGGGTCACCGGCGGCGTTCGACCCTTCGGGAGTGTCCGTCTCGCCGGCGGTGTTCGCTCCGCCGACGGTGTCCCCCTCGCTGCCCCCGTTCTGATCGGCGTCCGGGTCGGCGAGCCGGGCGGCCATCTCCAGTTCGAACGACTCGGCGCTGGCGGTCTCGAAGCCGACCTTCTCGTAGAGCGCGACCGCCGCGCGGTTCCACCGTTCGACGGTGAGCCAGACGCGCTCGATGCCGACGCGGGCGCCGTGGCCCAACAACGCCTCGATCAACGCGGTGCCGACACCCGCACCCTGGTACGCCTGATCCACGAAGATCGCCAGTTCGTGGGCGTCGTCGTCCGGGACGAGCGTGGCGTGGCCGGCGACGGTCTCCCCGTCCCACGCGAACACGTTGTGACAGTCGTCGCCGGTAATCGTGTCGAGCCACTCGCGGATGCGGTGTTCGTCACTCGGTGGGATTCCCTGCGCGCGGTCGGCGGCGTCGAACCCCTCGTACATCGCGACGGCCGCCTCGAACTCCGTGTCGTCGTCCGCGAACACGCGGAGTTCGATCCCGCGGTCCTCGCGGTCGGTGACCGTCAGTGGAGGCGGTTCGTACGGCCCGGCCAGGGCGTCGGGGTAGGTCCGACTCATGGCGTCCGGACGAGCGTGACGGAGACGGGCGCGTTCAACAGGACGAACTCGGCGATCTGTCCGAGGTTGATCTTTCCCATCGGGCTGGTCTGGCCGCCGCCGATGACGATCCGGTCGAACCCCTCCGTCTCCGCGATCTCGACGAGTCGGCTCCCGGGGTCCCCGTCGACTCGCCGGACGGTCGTGTCGAGGGACGCGGTCGCGAGCGTCTCCTCGACTCGCTCGCGGACGCTATCGGGCGACGGCTCCGACTCCGCGTTGTCCAACACCGCCACCGTCAGGTCGTCGCCCGCCTCCACCGCGCGGTCGACCGTCCGTTCTAACGCCGTCAGCGAGTCGGGGGTGCCGCCGACTCCGAGCAGTACTCTCACACCCGGCGGTGTGGCGGCGCTCGGTAAAAACGTGCCGTCGAAACCGACACGACGAGCTGTCTCCTCGGCAGAGACTGGTCAGCTTAGGGGACGCCGGTCACTCCGGCAGTTCCGGCCGGTCGGTGACCGCCTCCGCCAGCCGCGGGAGGAACATCCCCACGTCCGTGACCATCCCGGTCGCCTGCGCGGAGCCGCGGTCGACCAACTGGGTGACGGTCGCGGGGTCGATGTCGACACAGATCGTCGGCGTGTCGGAGGGGAGACAGTTCCCGACTGCGACGGAGTGGAGCAGCGTCGCCAGCATCACCACCAGATCCGCCTCCTGTGCCTGCTCGCGGATGGCCGCCTGTGCGGCGACGGTGTCGGTGATGGTGTCCGGCAACGGGCCGTCGTCGCGGATCGACCCCGCGAGCACCCACGGCACGTCGTGTTGCACACACTCGTAGATCACACCCGACTCGACGAGCCCATCCTCGATGGCCTCGGGGATCGACCCCGCACGCGTCACCGCCCCAATCGCGCGGATGTGGTGTTTGTGGCCCTTACGGGGGTGATCGAGCGTGTCCACGTCCATCCCCAGCGAGGTGCCGTAGAGATCGCGTTCGATGTCGTGGACGGCAAAGCCGTTGCCCGTCGAGAGCGCGTCGACGAACCCCTCCCGGACCAGCTCCGCCAGCGCCGCCCGCCCGCCGGCGTGGATCACCGCTGGCCCCGGCACGATCAAGACGGTGCCGTCGGCGGCGTCCGTCTCGACGACCGCCTGGGCGATCTCCCGGACGAGCGACTCCGAGGGGCGCTCACTGGAGACACCACCCTGCATGAACCCGAACGGCCCGTCGGCGTCACGCGGTCGCTCCGGCGGGTGGACACGCACGCCAGCTTCACCGACGACCACCAGATCACCCGCCGCCACAGCCGAGAGCGGCTCCGTTCGCGCCCGCGGGCCGTCGGGGGCGTCCGGCTCGACCACCACCGCACAGTCCATCTCCGTGCCCGCAACCGGGAGCCACTCGCCGTCGTACCGTACCTCAGTGCGGTGGTTGGTTGTGGAGTAAAACCCACTCGGCACGACCTGATCCGCGGGCGCGTGTTCGAGGGTCGCGTCCACCGGGTCCGCGACGCTTGCGCCGTTCTGGTGGAGTTCGTGGAGGATCGACCGGAGTCGGTCCTCGTCTGCGGCCTCGACACGCATTCGACAGTAGCTGCGCTCGTTCTTCTGTGAGCCAACATCGAACTGCTCGACGTGGAACGACCCACCCATGTCCATCACGACCCCGAAGGCTCGTTGCATCATCCCGGAGTCGATGATGTGGCCCGTCAGCTCGACGGTTCTGTCCGGCATGCCTCTCCACAGAGCCAGCGTGTGCTTGAGCGTTCGGGTGCGAGGGGCGACCGCGAGGAGAGACCGTCGAACGAGACAGTTCGTTCAACGGTCAAACGGAACAATCAGTCGTCGTCACCCTCCGAGAGTGACACCGCAGACGCTCGCTCCGGTCGCGAGGGCTGTTCGTCTGGGTACAGCTCCTTCAGTTTCTTGTGGTAGGCGGCCAGCCCCATCTGCTCGTTCACGTGCGCCAACGCGTCGTTCGACAACCCGTACAGGTCGAGCAGTCGGCGTTCGATCTCCCAGTCGACCGTTCCACCGAGTTCTGCGTCACCGTCGCGAAGCCGGTCGACGCGTTCGGCAATCGCTTCGACTGTCTCGGTTCCCGACTGTTCGACCGGAATCGGGAGGGACCGAATCTGTCCCATTCGGAGGTTGGCGAACGACTGCGCGCCGTCGACCTCGCTGAACCGCTTGAACACGTAGTAGTTGAACAACCGGGAGTTCATCACTCCGTGGAGGAACTTGTGGAACGCCTCTCGTTCGGGTAACTCTGGAACACTCTCGGCGTCGAGCCAGCTGTCCTCTCTGTTGTGATTCTCCACAACCTCTGAGTGTGATCCACGGATCTTGAACACGTACACGCTCCGCGGGCAGTAGGCCGTCCTGTTCTCGTAGGCGGCGGTGAACCCCACACCTGCCTCTCTCACGAACAGCTTCTCCCCACGGTACAGTGATTCGTCTTTGTACCGAATCCCGTCGTACCCGCGTTTGAGGCCGAACGTTTCGAGTCTGTCGTACCGTGCCCCGAAGGAGTCACCGTGGATGTACGCAACGTCTCCGTCGGTCGGGTCGTCGGTAACGAGTTGGTCGTCCCCCATCCGGTCGCGGTACTCGAACGTGTGGTCACAGTGTGGGCACTGTTTCTGTTTGTCGGGCTCGGGCCACCGGGGCGGAGTCGTCCACCGCGCGCAGCCGGGACACCTGATCACGTCGCCAGCTTTCCCCATCTCGACGCCGCGTTTCGACTCACACAGCGCACCCAACGGGATCGAACTGGACTCCATCTGTTCGATGATCCTGTCGTCGGGGACGTACCGGAACGGCTCGATCTCGCCGGAGTCGATACACCGTTGTTGTGGCACCTCGAAGCTCCGTGCGGCTTCAAGCTGTGTGAGTCCGACCGCACCGTCGATAGCGCGCCGGCGTTCGTCCTCGACGAGTGTCACGCTCTGGAATCGCTCGTCCGGCTCCGGGTCGTCTGCGTGTAGCTGCAACACCGTCGAGTTCATGTTCACCTCGTCACCGAACCAGTTCGCCCCGAGGAGGTGGTAGCGCTCGAACGTGTAGTTCTCCACGAGGTGTTGTCTGACTGTGTCGTGGTCGGATCGGAGGAGTGTCTGTGGCAGAACGAACGCCAGCCGGCCGTCGTCGTTCAGATACTCGAGTGCGACGAGCGTGAACAGTTCGTACGTGTCGAGTTCCGTGGTGTCGAACCCTGGGAACTCCTGTGCGAGCCACGACTGTGCCTCGTCGGACAGTTCACCACCCCACGGCGGGTTTCCGACGACGAGGTCGAAGTCGCCGAACCCTCTCTGTCCGGAGTCCGTCCCGAACACGACCTCGCCAGCGAGCGCGTCCTGTGTCGTGAAGTTGCCGCTGAGGTCACCGAGCGACACCTCCTTGCGGGCAGACCGGACCCAGACGGACAGCTTGGAGATCTCTAGTGCCTCCTGCAGAATGTCGTTGCCGTGGATGGACTCCTCGACGATCTCCCGTTGTTTCGATCCGAACCCTTCGAACGTTAGCGGCATCTGGCCTGCCTCCGCCGCGCTCTGGAGCTTCCGGTGCACCGACTCGGCTTCCTGTTGGAGTCGCGAGAAACAGGAGACCAGAAACGCCCCGGAGCCACACGAGAGGTCGAGAATCCGAATGTCGAGGATCTCGTCGAGGTACGCCGTCAGAAACTCGGGATCGTCCGCGTGTTCTCCCTTCTCCGTGTCGATCCGTTTCCGGACCGCGGCCCGTCGTTGCTCCAACAGGTCGTCGATCGCACGGCCCGCGACGAACTCGGTGAGTCCTTCTCTGGTGAAGTAGATGCCGTACTCCTCGCGTGCCCGTTCCTCGGCGAACGGCTTCCGTCCCTGCAAGACGCTGTCGTGGAGTCGCTCGAAGTCTGCGACGGACTGTTGGAAGATCTGTCCGAGCACGAACTCGTTGAGGTCGTCACGGAAGTCGTAGGTGTGGAACCCGAAGACGCCGTCGATTGTTTGATCGCCGATCTCGTACTCTCTGCAGAACAGGTCGTCCGACAGTGACGCCTCGCGCAGAATCTCGTCACTGTCGAACAGCCCTCCGTCGTAGCCGTACACGTCGTACTTGTAGTCGTCTGGACTCCCCTGATCGACACAAGTGAACAGGTTTTGGATCGCAGTGTAGACCGCGTTCCCGTCGAGACTCGGGTACTGACGGCCGTCCGTGAGAACGTCTGCGAGCAGGTTGGGTGGTAACAGCCCACGGTCGGAGAAGAGACACACGACGATTCCACGGTGCATCAGCTTCTGACTCGCTTGGATCAGTGATATACGGCCGGCTTCGTCTGCGGCCCGCTGGGGGAACTGTTCGGTCAACTCCTGGTACACGTCTTCGACTGCCTCGCGGTAGAAGCTGTAGAACGCTTCGGTCAGTTGCTGCCGCTCCGAGAGGTCACGTTCGAACAGCTCTTCTAGAACAGACTCCTCGCCGTCCGCTGCGACGAGTGACTCACGCCGCAGTAGGTAGTAGAACTGCCAGAACTGTTCAGTCAGTTCCCCGTCGTCGAGAAAGTTCTCGAACTCCCACTTCTCGTAGTGGCTGACGCTGTTCTGGTGGTACAGCCGTATCTCTTCCATGTTGGTGACGACCACCCACCGAAGACTGAGACCGTTCTTGTTCGAGTAGTCGAACGCCTGCTCGACGGGCGACTCGATACCCTCACTCCCGTTTTCTCCCCCATCGAGATCCGTCCCAGGCGACTTCAGCTCTCCGACGGCCAAGCGTCGATTTCGTTTCAACCCTCCCGTTCCATCCTGCTTGAACTGTCCGAACAACAGGTCGGGGAAACGAGAGTCTGCTTCCGCCTGTTGTTTTGGCAACAGCTGGAACGTCTCGTTTCCCGGACGAGGAAGGTCGTATCCCAGAATCTCTTCGAATATATCCTCGTTGAACGCCTGTTCGAGCGTCAACTCTCCGAGATCGGACGGCTCCTCGACCGTCCACGGTCGGATCGTCTCGCGAAGTCCAGCCGTGTCGTCGGGCGGAGTTTCCGCGTTCACGAGATCGGTGACGAGAACTGGATCAAAGAGAGGGAGACGTTCTCTCGACATATCAATCGGCTACTCCGGAATCGCATTTAATCACTACGGATCGTGTCTCGCTCATCCAAAGTCGCCGAGCCCCACCTGCCGATCCACGGTTCCGTCGGGAGCCCGTTCCCACGGCGTCCGCGCGTCACGCAGTCGGTCAGTGTCGACCACCGGCGGGTCCGCGGGGTCGTGGTGGGGACAGTCCGTGCCACACTCACTCGCGGGGTCGACGACACGGTCGTAGGCGGCACACCACGGTCGGCCGTCGTCGGTCGGCTCACACCGTGCACACGCCGGGTACGCGTCGGGTCGCCACCCCTTCCCGTAGGCCCGCTCGGCGATCCGGCGGCGGCGGCGGTGCTTGGCAGCCGGCGAGACGACCGAGATGTCTGTCCGGCCGTCGCGGTACGCACGCGGCTCGATCCCCGGCTCGGCGACCGGGAGCCGGTCGGCCGAGCGGACGATCCGGCGTTGGCCACTCTCGGGATCGAACCGCCAGATGCCGACCGGGTCGGGAATCCGATTACGGTGCGCGCCGGTGACGTGTGTCGCCGTCGCGAGCACCACTCGGTCGAACAAGGCGAGACTCGCGTCGAGTCGGAGCTGTTCGCGGAGCCCGCCGGGCCGGTCGAGATCGGGTTTGTTCTCGATTGCGACGAGTTCGCCCACCCACTCGTCCGGGTAGCGGGTCGTCTGGCGGACGCGGGGTTGGGTGTCGTCCGGTTCGCGAGTGAGGAACCCGCAGTCGACGGCGTCGGCGACGACCGCCGCGCGGCGCTCCGGACGGCAGTCGAACGCGGCTTGCGGAGGGCGCGCTCGGCCGACGCCGAGATCCGCCTCGACAGCCGCCGGTGGGATCGTACTCGCGGTGATCCGGGCGCGGTCCGCGAACGCCGGTCCCGGGACGACCCCGACCACGTCGACGATCCGTTGGCCGGGGTCGGCGACCGCGCCGCCGAGCTGGCGGGCGAGTAGCCACTCCGTCTCCTGTTCCAACGCCGCACACAGGCCGAGTTCGAAGCCGTACTCCCGCTCCACACTCGTTTCTGGCGCGCGGCGTAGTTAAGTAGGATGGCGTGGGACGGGCGTCACCTCAGTCGGCACGGAGCCGTTCGACGGCACGCTCGGCGTGGTCGACGAGCGACGGGTGTGGTTGGCTCGGTGGGTGTGTGTCCCGAACGTCTTCGAGCGCGTCCGCAAACGGCTCACCACGGCGGCACGCGAGCGCGCCGGCGGCGACACAGACACTCCGGGAGGCACCCGCAGAACAGTGGACCAACGTCGTCTGACCCGCCGACAGTCGGTCGCGTAGGGTCGCGATCGCCCGTCTGGTCGCGCCCGGGTCGTTTTGTGGGCCGTCGATCAGTTCGACCACGTCGACACGGAACGACTCGGGGTACGGCTCGTCCGGGGGGCTGTGGGTCAGCCGGAACACACCCTCGATACCGGTCGCCACGAGCGCGTCCCCGCGAGCGGCGTCCAGTGCGTCACCGACGTAGAGATCCGACGCTAACGGTGTCACACCGGGCGGTCGGAACCCACCGTACTGAGTCTTGTGCCGCTCACTTCGCTCAGACTGTGAGTGTGTCCGCTAGATCGTGACTGTGTTGTCCGGTCGTGGGCGCGTCGTCCGGGTCGTGAGCGTGTCTGCTAGATCGTGAGCGTGTACAACCGTTTGCGGGCGTCCGAGAAGGAGAACCGCGAGTGGATCACGTCCGCCTCCTCCAACCGGGAGAGCGCGTACCGGACCGTCCGCGGCGGGAGCATCGTCTCTTCGGCGATCTCGGTCTGCGACAACGTCTCCTCGTACTCCAACACTTTCGCGACGAGCTTGGCGCTCGGGGGAAGCTCCGCGACCGCCTCCCACCCTTCCAACGCCGTGTCGTCTGCCGCCGTCGACTCTGAAGCACTCATCTCGTCTGTCAGAATGGTATGCTGAAGGATAATAGTTACTATACATTTCTATAACCACAGGGCATTCTCGGTCGGTCGAGACGAGAGACGTGCGAGTGGTCCGAGCTGTCGGTGGTTGGGGGTACCCGAAGCCTCTTGTCTGTCACTGCCGTACTCTGGACAATGACAGAGACGGTGGAGGATGTCGACCTCCCGTACAACGACGAGACGGCGACGCGTCAGGAGAAACTCGAAACGCTCCGCGAGCGGCTCGAAGTGTTGGAGTCGGAAAACGAGGAGATGCGTGACCGACTGTTGGACGCGAACGCGGAGAACAACAAGTACCAACAGAAGCTGGAGCGGCTCACCCACGAGAACAAGAAGCTCAAGCAGTCGCCGTTGTTCGTCGCGACGGTGCAGGAACTCACCGACGACGGGATCGTCATCAAACAACACGGCAACAACCAGGAGGCGCTGACGGAGGTCACCACGGAGATGCGCGACGACCTGGAGCCGGATGACCGCGTTGCGGTCAACAACTCTCTGTCTGTCGTCAAGCGGCTCGACAACGAGACTGACGTGCGTGCCCGTGTGATGCAGGTCGACCACTCTCCGGAGGTGAACTACGAGGACATCGGCGGCCTCGACGATCAGATGACGGAGGTTCGCGAGACCGTCGAGATGCCGCTCAAGAGCCCGGAGATGTTCGACGATGTCGGCATCCAGCCGCCGAGTGGGGTCTTGCTTCACGGCCCGCCCGGCACCGGGAAGACGATGTTGGCGAAGGCGGTCGCCAACCAGACAGACGCCACGTTCATCAAGATGGCCGGCTCCGAGTTGGTCCACAAGTTCATCGGCGAGGGTGCGAAGCTGGTGCGTGATCTGTTCGAGGTGGCCCGCGAGAACGAGCCGGCCGTGTTGTTCATCGACGAGATCGACGCCATCGCCGCCAAGCGGACGGACTCGAAGACCTCCGGGGACGCGGAGGTCCAACGGACGATGATGCAGCTGCTCTCGGAGATGGACGGGTTCGACGAGCGGGGTGAGATCCGGATCATCGCCGCCACGAACCGGTTTGACATGCTCGACTCCGCGATCCTCCGGCCCGGTCGGTTCGACCGGCTCATCGAGGTGCCGAAGCCGGACGTGGAGGGTCGCGAGCTGATCTTCCAGATCCACACCCGCGACATGGAGGTCGCAGACGACGTGGCCTTCGCCGAACTCGCCGAGATGGCGACGGACGCCTCCGGCGCCGACATCCAGGCGATCTGTACGGAGGCCGGCATGTTCGCCATCCGGGACGACCGGACGGAGATCACGATGGCGGACTTCCGGGACGCCTGGGAGAAGATCGAGGACACGGACACGGACGCCGAAGCGGGCGACGCCGTCGCGTTCGCCTGAGTTGGGCGCCGTTGTCGGCAGTTTCTCGATCTCGGGAAAACGCAACCTTCGGTTCGAAACAGCCGTCTCAGCTCTCGTCGCCGTCGTTGGCCGCGAACAGCCCGGTCGACATGTACCGTTCGCCGGAGTCCCAGTAGACAGTCACCACGACCGGTTCGCCGGTCGTCGCACCGGCGTCCGGGCGCGACTCCCAGCCGTCGACCGCGACCGGTCGGTAGCCCGGGTCGTCTCCGTCTGCCAACGACGCCGCGACGCGTCGTGCCGCGAGGTTCGACGCGCCCGACGACTGGCCGACCAGAATCCCCTCCTCGCGGGCGAGGCGGCGACACTCCGCCTCGGCGTCGGCCAACTCGACTCGGAGCACGCCGTCCAACAGTCCTGTGTCGAGATTCGGGCTGACGAACCCCGGCCCCATCCCCTGGAAGGCATCCTCGCTCGGCTCGTCGCCGGACAACACCGCGTTCGCGGCCGGTTCGACTGCGACCACATCCATCTCGGGGAACGCCTCGCGGAGTCGACGGCCGACACCGGTGATCGTCCCGCCGGTGCCGACCCCGCAGACGAGCGCGTCCGGCGTCCGGCCGTCGAGCTGGTCGAGCATCTCCTCGCCGGTGGTCTCGTAGTGGGCGTCGGGGTTGGCCGCGTTGTCGAACTGGCTGAGTTGGACCATCCCCCGCGATTCGAGTTCGTCGGCGCGTTCCCGGGCGGCCGTGATGTCTCCCTCGACGAGGTCGATCTCGGCGCCGTACGCACGGATCAGTCGGCGGCGCTCGCGGCTCTTCGAGGCCGGCATCACGATGTGTACGTCGTACCCCTTTGCAGCACCAGCGACGGCGATTCCGACACCGGTGTTGCCCGAGGTCGGCTCGACGATGGCGTCACCCGGCTCCAGTTCGCCGGCCGCCTCCGCGGCCCGGACCATCGCCCGCGCCGGGCGATCCTTCGCGGACCCACCTGGGTTGCGGGACTCCAACTTCGCGGCGACCGTCGTCCCGGGCGGCGACGACACCCGGACGAGCGGCGAGCCGATGGTGTCCAGCACGGAGTCGTCCATGGGTCAGGTTACGACGAGACCGACTTAACCCACTCCCGGCTCCGGCAACGGGTCTGGTACGGCTGCCGCACGGGCACACTGCCGCTCCCTCGGTCGCCGGCTCCGGCACCGACGACGGGGTCACAGCACACCACAGACACGGCTAGAAGGTGTAGTCGTCGCCCGTCCCCTCGTCTTGGAGCGCGGGGTCCTGTTGCTCGTCCGTCATCTGGTCGAACATGTTCTCATCCATCTCCGAGAGCGGCTCCTCTTCGGTGGTCTGGTAGGCCGACAGCCCGCGCGAGAGGAGCTTCTCGACCGCCTGGTCGCGGTTGATGAACTCCCCCTGCTCGACGAGTCGCCGTAGTTCACTCTCGGTCTGATCCGACAGCGAGACCTCAATCTGCGTCACGACTCGCCCTTGGCTCTCTGTCTGATATAAACCTTGGTTCGGCGTCGGTGACAGGTCACTCGCCGCTGTCGCCGGTGAGCGCAGGGTTGGTGTGGCTGGGGCACCGATGCGTCGGTGTGAGCACACACGAGCCGACGACCCTCGCCGAGACCGACCTGGAGACGCTCCGCCCGGCAGCGGACTTTGACGCCGCGGCCCACGAGGAGACAGTGGCTGCGCTGTCGGCCTCGGGGCTCCAGTTCCGGATCTGGACGGCAGACTGGTGTCCGGACTGTCGCCAACAGACGCCAGCGTTCGCCGCCGCACTGGCGGCCGCCGATGTCGACCCGGACGCGGTGACGGTGTACCCTGTCGAGCGCGGCGACGACGGAAAGGTCGGTCCGGGGATGGCGGCGTTCGATGTCGACCTGATCCCGACGGTGATCGTCGAACGCGACGGGACGGAACTCGCCCGGTTCGAGGAGTCTGGTGCGTTCTCGATCGCGGAGACGCTGGCACGAGAACTGTAGTCGGCGGTGGTGACGACGGACGCGCAGAACGTCGTCGGCTCGCCGCGAACGGGAAAGCAGAACGCCGTCAGTTCGCCGCGAACAGGAAAGCAGAACGTCTTCGGCTCGCCGTGAACGGGAAACTAGAACGTCGTCAGTTCGCCGCGAACGGCACGTTCCGTCACGCTCGTCACGTCCGCCAGCTTCTCGTCGACGATCGTCTCGACTTCCGACTCCACGTCGCCGACGGTGACGCCGTCTTCGGTGACGAGCCGGGCGTCGGCGACGTGTGGCTGGTCGATCGGGCGCCCGATCTGGCTCAGGATTCGGACCTGCAGGTCACGGATGCCGTCGACCTCGTCGACGACCGCCTCCGCGACCTCCGTCGAGAGGAGGTTGTAGATCTTCCCGATGTGGTTGACCGGGTTCTTCCCGGAGGTCGCCTCCATACTCATCGGTCGGTTGGGCGTGATCAGCCCGTTGGCGCGGTTCCCTCGACCCACGGAGCCGTCGTCACCTTGCTCGGCGGAGAGACCAGTGGTCGTGAGGTAGATCGAGCCGGCGTCGAGATCGTCTGCAGTGTTGACCTCGACAGAGACCGACCGGTCGGTGATCGACTCCGCGAGTTCGGTGACGCGCTCGCGAACCCCCGCGACAGCGTCCGTGTACGCCGCCATGTCCTCGACGTGCCGGTCGACCATCGCCGCCGCGACGGTCACGTCGAGGTGGTCGCCCTCGCGTTTCCCCATGATCTTCACGTCCGGCCCGAGTTCGGGGTTGTCCTCGGCGTACGGCCCGTTCAACTCCCGTTCGGCCTCCAGAACGACCCGTTCCGTCTCCGTCAGCGGCGCGTGGCCGACGCCGTAGGAGGTGTCGTTGGCCATCGGCACCTCGACGCCGTCCTCGCCGAAGACACTCTGGAGGTCGCCCGACCCCTCGCCGAGCTTCACGTCGACGACCACGTCCGTCCCCAGATCGAGTTCGGGCGCGACCGTCGCGAGGTAGTCATGGGCCGCCGACAACGCCGTGCTCTCGACAGGGAACTGCTCGCCCTCGTACGTCTTCGTCGCTCGCCCGACGATCAACAGGTAGATCGGCTCCAACACCTCGCCGCCGCCAAACGCGGGCGCGGCGTGCCCGGCGACGAGCTGTGTCTCGTCGGTGTTGTAGTGGAGCACCTTCCCGACACGGTCGAGGTACAACTCCGACAACGCCCGCGAGACGGCCTCTGCGACGCCGTCACAGACGGAGTCCGGGTGGCCGACCCCCTTCCGCTCGACGATCTCGACGTCCTGGTCCTCGACTGCACCGCGGTCCAACTCCGAGACGCGTACGTTCCTCATTACCCACACGGAGGACGCCCGGCCATGCTATAACTTGCGAAAAGTATCTCGGGTGGTAGGATTACTGTCGGACATTCCTCGGGGTCGCCCGGCGGGGGTTCGGTCAGTTCGTGCCGAGCAGTAAGCCGAGATACGAGGTCCGGATCTGGTCGGTCGGCTCCAGACCCAGTTCCGTGAGGAGTTCCCGCGCGCCGTCTCGGACGCGTTCGATCCCGGCCTCGTCCGTCTCCGCCTCGACCTCGACGAACTGGCCGAGCCCCGTCACCGCGTCGAGTGTGACGGTGTAGCCGTCAAGTGCGTACCGCTCTCGGTGTTTCTCGACGGTCGCGGCCGGCTCGTACCCCAGTCCGTCGAGCACGCCCGCCAGCTCCGTGCCGTCGCCGACGACCGTCTCGTGTTCCGCTCGTGTCTTCGAGTTGGCGTCGACAAGCGGCCCTTTGTAGGTGACTTTCGTCCGGTCCGCGTCGCCGTCGGCGCCGACCGGCGGCGGTTCGGCGTCCGGCGCGCCGACCCTGTCTGGGACAACAGTTTCGTCGGTTTCGGTGGTGCCGCTCTCGTCGGTGTCGGTCTCCCGGCGGATACGGAGCGCCTCGTCCGTCTCGGCGAAGTTCCGATCCGGCGCGTCGTAGTAGGTGTCCGTCTGGACGACCCCGCCGAGCGGCTCTGCGTCGTGGTCGGTCAACACCCCGCGGAGTCGGTCGTGGTTCGCGCGAACTTTCAGTTCGACCTCGTAGCTCCCGTCTGTCACGACTCTACTCGCCGCCCGGAGACAGAAGAGTCGGTCGGCTCCGTGGAGAGGAGGGAAGTCAAAAACGACTCGTCGGCGACGGACTCTGGCAGGTCGTGTCAGGTGGCCACAGACTCCGGCGGATCGTGTCAGGCCGCGACGGACTCCGCCCGACGGCGTGCCTCGCGAACGACACTCGGCCGTGCGCTGAACGTCACCACGACGCTGTCACCCTCGTACTCAACGGCCGCGGTGCCGCGGTCGTGGAGCCACGAGAGCAACCCCTGCGTCTCGCCCGTGTTCGGGAGTCGGAACTCGGCGGTCTCCGTTGGGAGCGCCGCCGACAGGGCCGCCCGGAGGGCGTCGACCCCGTCGCCGTGGAGTGCGCTGATCGCCACCGGGTGGGCCGCGTCGGGTGCCAACCGGCGGACGGTCTCGGCGCGGGCCGCCAGCGTCTCGTCGGCCACGCAGTCGGCCTTGTTCAACACCGGCACGACCCGGTCGGCCTCGCCGGCGAGTACGTCCAGTGTCGTCTCCGTCCGGCGGCGGAACTGGTCGGCCTCGCTGGCGGCGTCAACGACCGCCAACACGGCGTCGCTGTCGGCGATCTCTCCCAGCGTTGCGGAGAACGACTCCACGAGATCGTGCGGGAGATCGTCGATCAGTCCGACCGTATCGGTGACGAGCAGCCGTCGGTCGTCGACGGTCGCCCGCCGGGTGGTCGTCTCCAACGTCTCGAACAACCGGTCTTCGGTGTTCGCGGCGACGGCCTCGTCTGCGTGTGTCGCCTCCAACTCCGACAACGACAGGTCGTCGGCGAGCCGGTGGAGCAGGGTCGACTTGCCGGCATTGGTGTGGCCGGCGACGGCGACGAGATCGAACCCCTGCTCGCGTCGCTCTGCCCGTCGCTCGGCGGCGTCTGCGGACAGAGACGCCAGATCTGCCCGGAGTTGGTCAATCCGGTCGTCCACGTCGAACACCGCCGACCCCTTCTCCGTGCGAGAGCTCATCGACTGCACCTCCGTCTCCTGACGGAGTCGCGGAAACTCGTACTCCAAGGTCGCGAGTTGGACCTGTTTTTTTGCGCGCTCGTCGCCCGCGCCGGCGGCGAAGATCTCCAACACGAGCCGGTAGCGGTCGATCACGCGCGTGCCGACGGGCAGCAACCCCCGGAGGTCGCCGTGTTGGCCGGGGGTGAGTTCACCGTCGAAGACGACTGCGTCGGCGTCCGTCTCCTCGACCCGTTCTGCGAGCGTCTCCGCTTTCCCGCGACCGAGGTTGTACGTGCGGTCCTCGCGGCGACGCTGGGTGACCGCGTCGACTACCTCGAACCCCGCGGCGGTCGCGAGGCGTCTGATCTCTCTGGTGTCCGGTGCTGTGTCGTCCTGGCGGGCGGCCACCACGGCACGCCCACCACTGAGTCGGTTACCTGGCTGCATTCGTGTCGTCGCCACCACGCCGACTCGCGCGGTGACGGCAGGGTCACCGCGCGAGCGACGGGCGACAGCTCACTCGTCGTCCGTCACGAGCCGCGAGCGGACTGTCACCGCTCGCACCACTCCGAGGAGCGCGTCCCGGCCGGCGCGCTCACCGGCGCGTCGAGAATACGGTCTCCATTCTATCTCTCCTGTTTGACTCCACAGTCATAACTCTGGGTGCTGCGTGGGCGGCTCCGACACGCCCCGCCAGCCTGCTCAGGCCACCCACTCCTCCCAACACACCGACAGGATCGACTTCCCGATGGCGATCCCGCCGTCGATCGGGTCGAGTGTGGTCTCGCCGGCGCGTTCACGGTAGCTGATCGGTTCTTCGACCACGTCGTAGTCGCGTGCGACCGGACGCAACAACAGCTCCGCCGACAGGCCGGTGTTCTCCGTCCACGTGATCTCCTGGAGCAGTTCCCGCCGGTACGCGCGCATCCCGGTGGTCACGTCGTGGACCCGTTCACCCAGCAACACCGACGACACGGCCGCGAAGGCGGCGTTGCCGAGCCGGTTGAACGCCGGCATCGCGTCGGCACCGTGGTAGAGCCGGTCGCCCGACACCACGTCGTACCCCTCGTTGATCCGGTCGAGAAACGTCGGGAGTGCCTCCATCGGGTAGGTGTCGTCACAGTCCGTTGTCACCACCACCGGCCGGTCGGGCGCGAGCACTGCCTCCCGCACCGCCTCGCCGTACCCCCGTGGCGGTTGTTCGATCACGGTCGCACCCCGTTCGCGAGCGATCTCCGGGGTCCGGTCCGACGAGGAGTCGACCAACACGATCTCCGCGCGCCCGTCGGTCACGCGGTCAATGTCGTCGAGTACGGTTCCGACCGCCTCCGCCTCGTTGTACGTCCCCATCACGACCGCCAGATCGTCGACGGTGTACACGCCCGTCTCCTCCTCGTTGGTCGCGCCGTTCGTCCGCTCGTCGTTCGGTCCGTGGCCCACCTGCGTGCTCATACCGGTAGCTACCACCCGGTGAACTTGAGACTTTAGGTTCGCCTAAACCGTGTCAGCCGAGCCCACGGCCGTCCGGTTCGTCCTCCAGTTGCTTCGCCTGTTCGACCAGGTGTTCGACGAGTCCGCGGGCAGTCTCCTCGACAGCGTCGAGGTCGTCGTCGTCGGTGCCCTGGACGCGGACGTTGATCTGGTACAGTCCGAGTTCGACCTCCGGCGGGGTCTGTCCGCTCGGGCCGTTTGACCCGCCGCCTGCCGGATCACTGTTCGTGTCGCCGTCGCCCCCCGTCTCGCTGTCGGCTTCTGGCATACTCTGACGACTGATCCCTGTCGGCAAAAGGGCGGTTATTCTCGCACGCCGCCGAGCGGATCTCCACGGGTTCGTGGGCGGGTCACCGAACGTCGCCGAGCGGACCGCTCCCCGTCAACTCGCTGACTGTGTCGTCCAGTGCGGTCTGGGTGTGGAGCCGGCGACAGGTCTCGTCGGCGAGTCGCTTGAGGTTCACCGTGTCGTCGCGGTTGTACGACACCAGCCGTTCTAACGCGGCCTCGTCGCCGGCCTCGTACTGGTGCCACAGCCGGACGGCGTCCCGCCCGCCGATCTCCGGGCCGTCGCGGTCGATCCCCAGCTCGCGTTCAATCGGCTTCAACCCGCCCGTCAGATCCAGCCGGCGACACGGGTAGAGCAGATCCAGGTGTGGCGTGTCGACATTGATCCCCAGTTCCGTCTCCAAGAACGGCACGTCGAAGCGCGCGCCGTTGAACGTACACAGCAGATCCGCGGCCGCGAACTCCTCACGGACGGCCGCAGGGGTGAGGTCCTGTCCGCGAACGAGTGTCGTCGTCTCCCCGCCGCGGTGGAACGACACCGTGGTCACGTCGTCGTGCCGCTCCGACAGCCCCGTCGTCTCGATGTCAAAAAAACAGGTGTTGTCGCGAAACGACTCGTAGAGCCGCCACTGCTCGCCGCCGGGCAACGCTTGATCGAAGTACGTCGTGTCGGCGTCGTCCAACCGTTCCAACGCCTCGTCGACGAACGACTCGATCCGAGCAGCCGTCGTCGCCCCAATTCCGCGGGGGCGTTGGCCGGCGTACGACTCCCACTGTGTCACCCCCGACTCCCACAACCGCCGTTCTGTCGTCTCCCCGACACCACTGACCGGAATGAAGCTGTTCTCGACGCGCATTGTGTTCCCCGTCCGGAGTCGTCGTGTCGACCCCGACGTGTTTGGTGATGTGTGTTCGACCACCACGTATCTAAACCGTTCGCTCCTGGTGACACGTAGCGAGCGGAAGCCCACCCCTTCAGGGGTGGGAGGATGTCAAACACTACCCCGTACCGACTCGTCCCGTCTACGGGTTTTGATCTGTTCCGGCTTCTGCAACGACCGACGGCGAATCGGCTCCCGCCCGTGGGTCGGCTCCCTCCCACGACGACTGACGAACCGAGCGACGACACGCGTGGCCTGCCACTGACGACTTCGAAACGCTTACCGGGATTTCGCCGCGCGTTCCGGACGCATGACGAAAGTGAGCATCGTCGGCGCGGCCGGCACCGTCGGCGCCGCGGCCGGCTACAACCTGGCGCTCCGGGACGTGGTCGACGAACTGGTGTTCGTGGACATTCCGGACAAGAAAGACGAGACGGTCGGGCAGGCGGCCGACACCAACCACGGTGTCGCGTACGACTCGAACACGACGGTCCGGCAGGGTGGCTACGCGGCGACCGCCGGCTCGGACGTGGTCGTGATCACCGCCGGGATTCCCCGCCAGCCGGGCCAGACCCGGATCGACCTGGCGGGCGACAACGCGCCGATCATGGAGGATATCAGCGCCTCGCTGCGTGAACACAACGACAACTTCGTCTCCGTCACCACCTCCAACCCCGTCGACCTGCTCAACCGCCACCTCTACGAGACGGGCGAGCGGGCCCGCGAGACGGTGATCGGCTTCGGCGGCCGGCTCGACTCCGCCCGGTTCCGGTACGTGTTGTCCGAGCGGTTCGATGTGCCGGTCCAGAACGTCGAGGCGACGATCCTCGGCGAGCACGGCGACGCGCAGGTGCCCGTCTTTTCGAAGGTCCGCGTCGACGGCCGCGACCCCGAGTTCACCGCCGACGAACGCGAGGAGATTCTGGGCGATCTCCAACAGTCCGCGATGGACGTGATCGAACGGAAGGGTGCGACCCAGTGGGGGCCGGCGACGGGTGTCGCGCACATGGTCGAGGCGATCCTGAACGACACGGGCGCGGTGGTGCCCGGCTCGATCCTGTTGGACGGGGAGTACGGCTACGAGGACACTGCGGTCGGCGTCCCGCTGAAGCTCGGCAGTGACGGGGTCGAAGAGGTCGTCGAGTGGGAGCTGGCCGACTACGAGTCCGATCTGCTCGACGACGCTGCCGAGAAGCTCTCTGCTCAGTACGACCAGATGACCGACGAGTTGGAGTAGGCCGTCTGTTAGTCCGTACTGCCGCCAACAGCTTTCGCCTGGGTACGGCAGACTGACCTCAACTGTCACGCGTCCCGTCGAAGATCACCGCCTCGACCCGTTCACGCGGCGTGTACTGGTCCTCGACGGCCGCCCTGTGGTCGTTCGCGGCGGCGTAGGCGGCGGCGACGGCGTCTAGTGCGTCGTCCGTCGCGGTCATGCAGTCGGCGGTCGTGTCCCCGAACGTGACCCCCGCCTCTCGGAGCGCCGCGCGGTTCCGTCCACGCGCTGCCACCCCCGCACGCGAGTCCGACTTGTACCCCTCACGGGTCGCGTCCGGCAGGGCGTCGAACACCGCCGCGGGGTACGTCTCCAACAGCGTCAGGTCCGCGTCGGGGTCAGGGTGGACTGGCGACACGCGCGCGCCGCGTTCGACGAGCGGGGCGAGTACCGCGGAGATTCCGTAGAACGTCTGCGTGCGAATGCGGTAGCCGGCTGGCTCCTGCCCGCCGTAGGTCTCGTCGGTCGCTCGCGTCCGCGGGAACCCGCGACGCTCGGCCGTCTCGCGGGCCTGTTCGTACAACGCCTCGGGACCGTCGAGTTCGCCGAGTAACCCCCACTTCTCGGGCGTGTCGGCGACGAACGCCGTCCACAGTTCGTCTGGCTCTCCGCGTTGGTTCTCGTCGGTCGAGCCGCCGCCGAACCCCAGAAACTCCGCGGGGAGCGCGAACGGCACGTCGAGCCCGACGGCGGTCGGTGCCGGCGGCTCTGCGAGAAACGCGACCAACGCCGGCAGTGTCGTCTCGCGACTGCCGTCGGTGTCGAGTAGCTCCGCGGCAGTCGCCAGTTCCTGTACAGCGAGACCGGCGTCTGTCCGCCGGCAGACCGCGAGCCAGGTGTTGTCGCCGGCCGAGCGAGCCGCCGCACTAAAATCGACGCCGACGACCCGGTTGACCGTCACGCCTCGTCGGCTCCGGCTTCGCTGGCGTCCGCGTCGGCCTCCGCATTCGCGTCGGCCTCCTCTGTGTCCGCGTCGGTCTCCGCATTCGGGTCGGCCGCACTGCCCCCCTCGTCGACGAAGCGGTCGACGTGCGGGAAGAACTTCTCCGGGTCCTGGTGGACGATGGAGGCGACACGACTCCCGTCGAGCCGTTGGAGGTGGGTGTACATCGCGTTCTGTTCGACGGCAGTCTGGATCAACTCGCCGGCGTTGCGGAGTTCGTAGGTGCCGACGACGTACACCGCGAGCCTGTCGTCCTCGTCGATCAGCGCCGTCGTGACGAACACGCGGCCGTCGTTCTCGGCGCGGTAGACGTTGTACGACGCGAACCCGGGGTTGCCGCCGGTCAGTTCCTCGAAGTCGTCGGCGAAGTTCCCCGGGACGACGTGTGCGAGGCCGAACCGGTTCGTCTCGCCCGCGTCCGGCGACTCCGGTGCGGTGTCACCCGCCGGGATGACGAGCGTCTCCCAGCCGTCGGCGGCGCGTTGCTCCGCCAGCGACTCCGTGTCTTCGAGTGTGCGTTGCCACGCGTCGCGGTGTCGATCCGCCAGCGCCGCGACTCGGTCCGCGTCGTCGATGTCCTCCCCGACTTCTGGCATACCCGTCTGTCTCTCGTCGGCGGGGTAAAGTTCCACGACTCATTGAGCGAGGCCACCGGCCACTCGACAGGGCTTTCCCGCGGGCGAGCGACGGGAGCGACGTGAAACAGACCATCGCCGTCCGTGCGGATCTCGGGATGGGAACCGGGAAACTCGCCGCGCAGGTCGCCCACGCCGCGCTGTCGGCCTACGAGGACACGGGCAAACGGGCCGCAAACGAGTGGAAAGGGTCGGGCCAACAGAAGGTCGTCCTCAAGGTGAACGGGGAGTCGGCACTGTTCGAGTTGGCCGACACCGCCGACCGCGAGGGGCTCCCACACGCCGTGATCCGGGACGCCGGCCGGACGCAACTCGACCCCGGAACGGTGACGGCGCTCGCCGTCGGTCCCGGGCCGGACGACACCGTCGACCGCGTCACGGGTGATCTCCCGTTGTACTGAGACGGCGACACGCCGTGAGGCCACCCGGTAACTCCGAACGCCAGTATCAGGGTCGATACCTGAGACCCCACGTTTTTGCCGGTACTCTCAGTTCTGGACAGACAGATGACAGGATCGCCCAGAGTGTTGGTGGTCGAAGACGAGGTCGAGGTGGCACGGCTGTACGCGGAGTGGTTGGCGGACGACTACGACGTGGAGACGGTCTCCGACGGGCGGGCGGCGCTCACGGCCGTCTCCGACGCCGTAGACGTGGTGTTGTTGGACCGGCGGATGCCTCGTCTCGGCGGCGACGAGACGCTCGAACGGATTCGGTCTCGTGGGTACAACGTGCGGGTGGCGATGGTGACGGCGGTCGACCCGGAGTTGGACGTGGTGGGGTTGCCGTTCGACACGTATCTCACTAAACCCGTCTCGCAGGCGTCACTCAGGACGGCCGTCGAGACGCTCGTCGAGTTGGCGACGTACGACGAGGCGGTTCGGGAGGCGTTCGCGCTCGCGGAGAAACGCGCGGTGCTGACGGCCGCCAACCACAAGACGGAGTTGGTCGACGACGACCGGTTCCGACAGCTCGAGTCGTCGCTGTCGGAGGCGCAGGCCGCCGCCGTCGACAGCCTCGGTGAGATGGACCACGAGACCGCCGCGACGGCGTTGTCCGGGCTCTCGGCGGCTGTCGAAGCCCGCCACGGCACCTCCTCGCGGTGACGGTCGTCTCTGAGAGGAGAGGCGACGGCGCCCTCGTGGGAGGTCCGCGCGACTACCAACACACTTCCCGTCGGGGGGCCAACGCCCGTCGATGCGCGAGGCCCACGAGCGCGAGCAGGCGGTCGGCGTCGACCACTACGTCAGCGACACGCCCGGACTCGGCGGCCGACTCCGTGAGACGGCGGCGGACTTCCGGGTTCGCGAGGTCGAGACGGTCACGCCGGAGCCGGTCGACGCCGCGCCCGGCTCGTACCCACACCTCCTCGTTCGCGCCCGGCTGACGGAGTGGGACACGAACGACTTCGCGCGGGCGGTCGCCAACGCCGCCGGTGTCGGCCGCGAGCGGGTCTCGTGGGCCGGCACGAAGGATAAACACGCGGTGACGACACAGCTGTTCACGCTCCGTGGGTTCGACCCCGAGGACGTGCCGTCGGTGTCCGGCGCGGACCTCACCGTCGTCGGACGGCTCGGCCGCGCACTGGCGTTCGGTGACCTCGCGGGCAACGCCTTCGAGATTCGACTCCGCGGGGCCGACGGCGACCCGGACGCGACCGTCGCGGCGTTGGCCGACTGGACCCCCCTCGGCGGCGGAACGCGGCTGTCGCCGGAGACGGCGACGACGGTTCCAGACGGGGTGACGGGCGACGAGTCGGGGGAGACGGTCGCCGTCCCGAACTGGTTCGGTCACCAACGGTTCGGCTCCCGACGGCCAATCACCCACGAGGTGGGCCGCCGGCTGGTCGCCGGCGACCCTCGGGGCGCGGTGTTGGCGTACGTCGGCTCCCCGTTCGACACCGAACCCGAGGAGTCCCGTGCGGCCCGCCGTCGCGTCGAGCGGGAGGCGGCGAGTGACGACCCGGACTGGGGGGCGGTGCTCGCCTCGTTCCCCAGTCGTCTCCGGTTCGAACGGTCGATGCTCCACCGGCTCGTCGAGGGTGTGTCGGCGGCCGACGACGGCGAACTGCCGGTCGCCCCCGACGACCCGGATGCGCGGTGGTGGTACGCGCTAACTGCGGTGCCGGAGAACCTCCAACGGTTGTTCGTCCACGCGACACAGTCGTTCCTGTTCAACAAGATACTGAGCGAGCGGCTGGCCTGCGGGCTCCCGTTCACCCGCCCCGTCAAGGGCGACGTAGTGTGTTTCGGCGACGACACCGCGGGGGTGGCCGCGCCGGACCCGGACCGGACACAGCGCGCGACGGCCGACCGGGTGGACGTGCTCGCGCGCCACTGCGAGCGGGGGCGAGCCTTCGTCACTGCGCCGTTGGTCGGCCACGAGACCACACTCGGCGACGGGGAGCCGGGGGAGATCGAGCGCGGGGTGCTCGCCGACGCGGGGGTCGACCCCAGCGAGTTCACACTCCCCGGGAGCTACGACTCTGCGGGCACCCGACGCGCGATCACCTGTGTGACGGATCTCCGCGTCGGGACGGTCGACGGTGACCCCGTGTTCGGCTTCGGACTCCCGTCGGGGGCGTACGCGACCGCGTTGCTCCGGGAGTTCTCGAAGGCGGCCCCAAGCGCGTTGTAGCGTGTCGACACCGTCCCGTCGGCTCCGTTCCCGTCCCGCTCGGTCGATCCTGTCAGTCTGCTCTCGTGTCGTCTGTCGGTTTCGCGCAGTGACGAGTGCGACGACCGAGGGAGTCAAGAGGCGAGGGCGGCAACCGTTCGTATGGCGTCCGACCGGGACCGTGGAGCGAGCCCGCCGGACTTTCTCCAGGCCGATCCGACCGCGGAGTTGCCGGAGGCGACGGACCCGGCGACCGACCGGGTGGGTGGGGTGGAGTTGGGTGGTGACTTCCGACTCACCTACGGCTGGCTCGACGACCAGTTCGAGCCGACCGCACGCCGACTCCGGCTGTCGACCCACGGCGGCAGCCTCCGTCACTCCGGGCTGATCGACGACTCTGAGCTGGACGAACTCGACGACGGGTTGGCGACGATGGAGACGTTCCCGGAGCCGTACGAGACGCCCGCGGAGCTGTTGGCGGAGTACGTCGCCCGGAAGTACACGCTCGGCCGCCGGGAGTTCGAACGGATTCGCGAGTTAGACGGCCGACTCCGGCTGTGTCAGTCGGCACTGAGCCGACTGGACGAACAGGAGTCTGCGGAGGCGGTGCGTGGTGTGCTCATCACGCTCGGCGAGCAGTTGACGACGCTGGGGGCGTTCCTGTTCCAACGGTACGACACCTTCGAGCCGAAGGCGATGCCGGCCGACGAGCTTCCGGCGTTCCCGAACCCGCGGCGGGCGGCGGCCGTCGAGGTGGTGTTGCGGGCGTACGACCAGGCGCTCCCGCGGGCGGGGGCCGCCGAGACGTTGTTGGCGTCACCGCCCGGCCCAATCGACGGGGTCGAGGAGGCGCGCCAGACGCTCGCGACGGCCGCCGCGGCGGTGTTCTACGCGCGGTGGGACGCGGCCGTCGACGACTGTTGGCCGCTCGTGGTCGACGAGTTCCGCGTGGAGTTCTCCGAGGCCAGCCCCGTCACGGGGATGGAGTCGTTGTCGGAGTACCGGACCGAGGGGCTGATCAAGGACCTCCGAACGTTCGACGAGAAACTGGCGGAGAGCGCCGACCGATTCTACGACGGCGTCTACCTCGACCGGTTCCGTCGGATCACCGACCGGTACCGGGAGGTGCTCGGCGAGGTCGCTCCCGAGTGAGGTGTGGACACACGCAGTTGACCGTGAAACATTTGACCCGGCGGGCGCTACCGTCGGCAGACGAATGAGCGACGAGTCGGACCCGGCCGCCGACCGCTGGTTTCTCGACAGTCCACCGACGGCCGCGGTGACCGACGAGACCGACCCGGCGACCGCACGGGTGACGGGAGCAGCACTGACGGACGACTTCGCGTTGGCGTACGGCTATCTCGACGATCTGTTCGGCCCGGCCGCCGAGCAGATCAACCTCGAGACACACGGGGAGCGGTTCCAACACAGCACCGTCATGGACGAGGACGTGCTCGCGGATCTCAACCGGTCGCTGGGGGCGATGGGGACGTTTCCGGCGCCGTACGAGACGCCCGCGGACCTGCTGGGGGAGTACGTCGCCCGGAAGTACGCCCTCGGTCGGCACGTGTACGACGCCGTCAATCGGCTCGCCGACGAGATCGCCAACTGCCGGAGCACGCTCACCCGACTCAAACGCCAGGAGACGGAGACAGAGATCCGCGCAGTGGCGATCCCGTTCGGTGACCACCTGTTGAAGCTGGGCGCGTACCTCTACCAGCGCTACCAGACCACCGACCCTTCGGAGGTGGACGACGAACGGCTGCCGGCGTTCCCGAACGCACAGCGGGCCGATCTGGTCGTCACGGTGTTGTCGGCGTACGACGAGGTGTTGCCCGACTCGGAGGCGGCGGCCGACCGGTTGGAGCCGTTACCGGGTCCGTTGGACACGATCGGCGACGCTCGACGGGCCTTCGCCGTCGCCGCGGTCGCGGTGGCGTACGCCCGGTGGGACGCCTCCGTCGACGGCTCCTGGCCGCTCCCGGTCGGCCAGTTCGACGTGCCGTTTGACGAACCCAGCCCGGAGACGGGGATGGAGTCGTTGTCGGAGTACACCACCGAGGGGATCAGGATCGACAGCCGGGCGTTCGACAGCCGGCTCGCGAAGGTCGACGGCCGGTTCCGCGGCGGCAGGTATCTCGACCAGTTCCGGTCGTTGGCGAACCGCTACGTCAAGACGGCTCGTCGGGTCGCTGGCGACTGACCGCCGCGGCGACAACCGCCGGCGGGGCAGCGAGCAGGACCACAACGACAACCACCAACATCGCGACGAGGACGACGAGCCCGCCGACGGTGGGGCCGACGACGGTCGCGACAACGACCACTACACTAGCAGTTCCGACGGTCGCCGCGACGAGTCGACGGCTGACGGCACCAATCGCAGGGCCGACCACGACCGGCGCGATCCGACAGACCGTCTGGATCGCTCTGACTGGGCGCCCGGTCAGTGCAACTGTGCCTGTGAACGTCACGATCCCGGCGGCGACGGTGACGGCTGCCACCCCCCCGGCCGACCGGAGAGTCCCCGGCCGTCGCCACACCACCGAGCCGACGACGGCGTATGACCCCAGTACCGCGAGGAGACCGACCGGGAGATCCCCCCAACTGACGACTGTGACCACCGGAACAGTCGCGACGCCGGTGAGTGCTAGAAACCGCCGGCCGGTGGTCGTTGGCTCCCACTCACGGCGGCCGACCCACCCGAGGAGGACAGCAAGCCCCGACACGAGAACGACACCAACGAGGATCGACGGCGTTCCAAACTGGATGACCGCGCCGAGCCATGGCGGCACCACAGTCGCTGCGACTGCGAACGTCGGGACGCCTGGCGACGTGTTCGGTGGGCCAAACACCACCACAGAGTTCTCGAGATCGGACAGTCCTCCGGCTGGCATGGTGGCGTTGTACAGTGTGACCGTCTGGGGGTCGTCGGTGTCGTTCGTCGTGACGACATCACTGCCGGCGAGAACGGTCGTTCCCGGTGGGCCGCGGAGGGTCACACGGTCGGCGGCGTCGACGGTGAGTTGGCCGTTCGACCGGAGAAAGTCGACCACGAACAACCCCGCCTCGCGGTCGGTCGCGTCCGGGTCGCGGAACCGAACAACGACGGTCTCACCGGAGACGCTCGTCGACAACCCGACTGGGTCCGTGACCGACGGGAGTCCCCGTCTGGTGACGGCGTCTGTCGCCACGGCCCGCCGTTGTTCGGGGTCGTTGGCGAACGTCTGTGCTGCCGCCTCGTTGACCCGGAGTCTGACCGTCCACGTTGCCGAGCCGTTGTCGGCGAGTGTCACCCGAGCGGTCGCGCGGTCGAGATCGACACCGATGCCCGCCTCGGCCGCGGCCGCCTCGAACCCACTACACGGGCCACAGAGCGGCTCCGGTGGCGGCGCGGCGACGGCTGGCGCGACGAGCGCCGCGAGCAACAACACGGCGGCGAACTGGCGGAGAGAGGCGGGGACCATCTCGCCGGAAGCCACCAAGGCTGTCGTGGTAACTCTCTCGGTTTGTGGCTCGTCGACACCACGGTCTGGCGGGCTGGACAGTTCGGGTGTGCTCAGATCGAGTCGACGGGTGACCGCTCTGTCTCGACGACCTGCCCAGTGTCGTCGACGGCCACACGGATCGCCTCCTCGTCGCGGGTGAACTGTACCTCGGCGGTGATCGGGTCTGTCGCCGTCACCACGGCACGGTCGGTGGTCGTCACGACCACCTCTACGACGCCAATCTCGCGGTAGTCGACGCCGTGGTCGTGGAAGAACCGAACCACCTCGGGGTGGTCGAGCACGACCGGCGCGAGGTTCATCGCGACCGCCTCACCACAGCCGGTACACAGTCGTTCCAGCCGCGGGACGCCCAGTTGTTCGGGGTCCCGCTCCCCGTCGGGGTCGTGTTCCGCCGTGAGACGCGGCCGCGTTGTCGACGAACAGAACCGACAGAACTCGTCGCGAAAGGAGTCGACGACGTGTTGGAGGTACGCCTGTGCTCGTTCGGCGACGGCACCGGACCCGGGCTCGATGTTGGCAAAGACGCTCGGCGGGGCGTCGACGGTAGCCGGCGTCGTCCCACACGGGTCACACTCGATCTCGAGAAACTCGCCGTCGTAAACGACGGTCGTCTCTGTCCCACAGGAAGGACACGCCTGTCCGAACCCGACCCGCTCCATCTCGCCGTCGTCGTCGTAGCTCCCGGCGATCAACGAGCCGACGACGTCGATCCCGGCCGTTCGGAGCCGGTAGTCCCCGTCGTCCGTCTTCGCGACGAACTGCCCACGGAGTTCGCCGAGGTGGTAGTTGAACTTCCCGGAGTCGTCGACGCCCACGTCCGCACGGAGTTGTGAGAACGTCGCCCGGTGGTCCTCGCGTTCCCACAGCGCCCGCAACACGTCCACCCGGATCTGTGCGGACAACGCCGCGAACGTGTCTGCGTCCTGGGTCGTGTCTCCGCTCACGCCGGCAGGTCGGTGTCTGGGAACAACTGTCTGTCGGCGAGTCCGCGTTCCAGGGACACCTCGGCTCAGCCGGGGTCGCCCGCGTGGCTCTCCTCGCTCGTGTCGCGCCAGTAGAACCCCGGCCCGAGCACGGCGTAGCCGACGGCGAGGAACAACAACGCGAACGCGAACGTCTCGCCGACTCGCCCGTCTGCGAGCAACGCGACTGCCTGGACCACACCCATCACGAGCGCGTCCTGTGCATGGAGATCGGGGTACGCGATCGGTGTCACCATCCCGGCCGCGAGCACCGCCCCCAGTGCCACCAACACGGTCGGCGAGGCGACACCCGCGAGCACGGTTGCGGCGATGATCGTCGCCGCCAGTGTCGTCTGGACGCCGTGTGTCGTCACTGTCGCCTCGTCTTCGACGGTGTACACCCCCAGGCGGACGACCGCGAAGGCGACGTAGACGGCCGCGACCGCCAGCGCCGGCGCGGCCGCACGCGGCGCGACGGTCGGGGCACCGACCGCGGTGGCGAGGAGTAACGCCGGCGCGACCCCGAAGGAGGCGACATCCGCCAGCGAGTCGAGGTGTGGGCCGACGGCGGTGCCGCCGAACCGCCGGGCGAGGACGCCGTCTAACCCATCGGCGACCGCCGACAGCAGGATCAGCCGGGCGGCCAACGCCGCGTCCGTCGCCGCGACGACGGCCGCCACCAACCCCACGGCGGCGTTGGCGACGGTGACGGCGTCGGCCGGACCCAGCCGTCCCAGAAATCGGGGCCGGGACATACCCCACCGGTCGGTGACCGACCCTAAACCGCTTTCCATCTGGCGACTCGCCGCGGGTTGTCACCCGACGATCTGCGCTCCCCCGAGGGGAATCGGACGCCATTTACTCGTCGAGCCCCTCTCAGTGGTATGGAGCGACGCCGATTCCTCGCTGCCGTCGGCGGGGCGTCTACCCTCTCTGCGGGCTGTCTCGGACTGGGGCCGGCCCGGGGGGCCGACTACGATGTCGGGATGACCGCACAGGCGTTCCGGCCGGCGGAGATCACAGTCGCCGTCGACGACACCGTCGTCTGGCGCAACACCTCGACCCGCGCCCACTCCGTCACCGCCTACGGGGAGTCGATCCCCGAGGCGGCGGCGTACTTCGCCACCGGCGGGTTCGACACTGAGGCCGCCGCCCGAGCGGCGTGGGACGACAACGAGGGTGTCATCGTCAACGCGGAAAACTACGAACATCGGTTCGAGACCGCCGGCGTCTACCCGTACTTCTGTATCCCACACGAGGAGGCCGCGATGCTGGGCACCGTCGTCGTCGAGAAGTGAGACAGCCCGTTAGAGAGGTTCGAACCGGAGAGCGGCGTTACTCGGCGACGTCCGCCGAAGTCTCCTCTTCGGCTGCGACCTCTGCGGGACGCGCCTCCAGCGTCAGCTTCTGCACCTCGGCGCGGCGCATCGGGTAGATCTCCTTCCCCTCGCCGTACACTGCCGAGGAGAGTCGCCCCTCGACGACGGAGTCGATCAGCTCCTCGAAGGAACGCTCGTCGGCCGCCTCCTCGACGAGGTCGATCATGATCCGCCGAATCGCCTGTTCCTGCGAGCGGTCGGCCTTCTTCGTCGTGAACGCGACCGGCTGGACGCGGACACGGTAGTCGTCCGTCGTCCGGACCGTCACGACCGCCTCGATCTTCGAGGCGCCACGACGCACGAGCGAGCGGAGGTAGTCCCGCGTCAGCTCGTGTTCGACGAACTCCGTGTACGCCGCGTCACTGCCGACGTCCGTGATTTTGAACGTCAGCTTCGTGTTGTTCTGTCCCTGGTCGTTCGTGAGTTCACCCAGGGTCGTCTCGACCGTCCGCCCGACGACATCCTCGGGCTCTGCGGCGAGTGTCTCGCCGATCTCCGTTCGGTCGAACTGTTCCGGTGCCAGGACCGTGTACCACCGCTTGCCCTGACGCTGTCGTGAGACTGATCGTTCACTCATGGTGTGTGTCGTGTGTGTTGTCTGCTGTCTGCTGTGTGTCGTCTGTCGCGTCGTGCCGCGTGTCGTCTGTCGCGTCGCGCGTCTCTCTCTCGTCACTCGCGCCGTTCGCTCCGTCCGTGGCGTCCGGCTGCCGGCCGTCGACCGCTTCGACGACTGCCGCGGCGACACCGACGTTCACAACGTAGTCGTCGACCGACGACGACAGGCTCCCGACGGACCCCCGCCGGACCTCCGTCCGGACGGTCGCGCCGTCGACGGCCGTCGTCACGTCGCTGGTGTTGTCCGGCCGCACCGCGCCCGCGACGACTGCCGCAGTCGTCGGGTCGCGGTACTGCGTCGCGACCGTCGCGGTCGGAACGGTGTCGTCGCTCATACGATCTCCCTGACGGCCTCGATGGCCGCCGCCGTGTCCAGTTGCGTTCGAACGTCCGCACGCTCTGTGTTGCCGATCACCGCCGCGGGTGCTGTCTCGTCGACACCGGCCGCGTCACCGGCGTCGGTCGTGTCGGTGTCGCTAGCGTCGACGGCAGTCACGAGCAACCCCCGCGCCGAATGGTCGGCTCGCGTGACCACCGCCGCGCCGCCGTCCGTCACCGCGAGTGTTGTCGCCTCCAGCGACTGGAACTGCGCCGCCAGTCGACAGACGGCCGGCAACGCGGCCGCCGCCGAGCAGTCGTCGGCCGCGTCACTCGGGTCCACCCGGACGACGGAGACCCCGTCGTACCGTGCGGTTCGCGCGCCGTCCAACAGCCCGTGGACCGTCTGCCCGTGTGCGCGCCACCGGTCGAGCGCCGCCGTGCGGACGCTTCCGGGCGAGACTGCCAACGCGCCGGCCAGTCCGGGGTCGACGCGTGCGGTCGCGGCGAGCACGTCTGCGAACCCGCCGACCGTCTGGAACGGGCCGTCTGTCACTGCTGGCCGCAACGCTGACTCGACGGCGTCGACTGCCGTCAGCGGCGCGTCGTTCGTCGCGTCGACGGCGACGACCGAGGCCACCGCTCGACCTACCTCCGGGTCGAGATCGGCGGGTGACTGTGACGCCGCGTCACCAACCTCCGACAGAAGCGTCGTCGCCGCCTCCGGATCGCCGGAGACGGGGAGTCGGAGCCGCGTCGAGTGTGTCAGCCCGTCGGCGATGTCGGTTGTCGGTGTCGCCACGCCCGGTCGGCGTGTGACGGCGTCGCGTCGCCGTGCGGCTTCGAGGAGCGTCCCGACGCCGTCGGTCGTTCCCGAACGCTCGGCAGTGACTGACTCGCCGGCCGCGACGGCCCCCGCGAGTGCAAGCACCGGGTCCGGGTCGCCGCCGGCCTCCCGGACCGCCGCTGCGGCTGTGACCGCCAACGGTTCGTCGGCAGACGCCCGCGAGAGTGCCGGCACGTCGGGCGGCGACCACCCGACTGCGACGGCGGTGCCGTCGGCGTCCGGCACGGTCTCCGCGCGGGTCGGTCGGAGTTGGAACCCGGCGCCGCGAGCGCGTGTGGCGCGTGCGAGCAGTCCCGCGGCCGCGACCGCCGCCCCCGTCGGGCGGACGAACACGCGGAGGAGTCGGGCGTCCGACACGGCCGCGGCTACCGCGGCGGGGTCGGTCGCCGACTGCGTGGGACTGCTCGCCATCGCCGTCACGCGTCGTCTTCGAGGAGGTCGACGGCCACGTCGTAGCTGTAGGTGAACGTCTCGTCGAGTTCGTCACCGCGGTAGTAGTCGACGAGCCGGCGGATCTTCGACTCCGCGTTCTGGAGCGCGCGCTTGTTCTGAACGTCCTGTGGGTGGTCGTCCATGTGTTCGCGCAGGCGAACGGCCCGCTCCATCAGGTTCCGGAGGTCCTCCGGCAGGTCCGCGTCGGCGTCGTGTGCTTCGAGAATCTCGGTCACCTTCTTTCCGGTCGCCAGCTTCACGTCCGGGATCGGCGTCCCCTTGACGCCCTCGTCGCGCAGCTTCAGGCCGATCTGGCTCGGGTCGTGACCCTGCTCTGCCAGCTCGACGACGCGTGCCTCAATCTCGTCTTCGTCTACGTCACTCCACTCCGGTGGATCGTCTGCCGCCGGGCTGTCCGAACCGGACGAGCCACGGCGACGGGTGTGCATTCGTGCCATCTGTCTGTTTGGAACACAGCGACCGCGAGAGCGAACCGCCCGACGACCGCGACCCGACGGCCGACAGCACGCGCCGTGCGCGAACTGGACTGTCGACCCGCGGCGTCGGACGGGCGCACCTCCGCAATCCCGAGTCCCCCTGCGGGACGAGTCAGATTTGCGGCCGTGCTGTTCCCGTCTGTTGCTGGCGGCCGCGGGGTGTAACCGTTTTCGGTCTGTGTCGACTGCTGGCTCCCCCGGCCTACTGGGTCGGGGCGCGAGCGACGACTGCGAGCAACGGATCGTTCTGCGGCACCTCGGTGACTGTCTCGACGGGTTCCAACCCCGCGGTCTCGACGTACCGCTGGACCAACGCCAGTCGTTCCTCGTCGGACCGCTCCCGCCACGCCCGCACCGCCTTCGTCGGGAACATCCGGTTGGTGAAGCTCACGATCACTCGCCCACCCGGGCGGAGCACCCGCGTGAACTCGCTGAAGACGGCGGCGGGGTACTCCAGATACTGCACCGACAGCGCACACGTCACGGCGTCGAACGCCTCGTCTCCAAGCGGGAGCGTCTGGTCGTTGTTGAAGCTCTGTGTGAACCACTCGTCGTAGCGGTCGTTCTCTTCCAGTTCGGCGGCGTTCAGCCCGTGACCGACGACCCGCCCGAGGTCGATCTCAGGGTAGTGGCTCACCCAACTGCCCATCGCGTCGAACACGTCGTCGCCGGGCTGGAGGTGGGTGTCGTACAGTGCGGTCAGTTCTCGGAGGAACCCGTCGTCTGCGTGTGTGACGAACCGCGGCTGGTCGTAGAAGCTGTCGTCTGGCCGCGTGTCCACCTTCTGGCGGTCCGTGTCGTCGAGGATCTGCACACAGTTCCCAGGGGCGCGAGTGGTTTGTGTGTCTCGCTGGGGCGGGTGCCCCAGTCGGACCGCGGCGTGTCCTTTCGAAGGGCTTTTGTCCGAATCGGGGGTACGTGGTGACGCGAGGGCTCGTAGATCAGTGGTAGATCATCCCCCTGGCACGGGGAAGGCCCCGGGTTCAAATCCCGGCGAGTCCACTCCTTCGCTCAGTCGTGGACTCGCCGTAGTCACGCTCGCTCCCTGCGGTCGCTCGCGTGACTCCCGGCGAGTCCGGGCGTGTGTTGTGGTGGTGTTTGTGTAGCTGTTCGTGTGGCTCCCGGCGGGCCCACTCATGTGGTTCTCGGCGAGTCCCGTCGTGACTGCACGGCAGCGTTTGCCTCTCACAACCAGGGATCGAGCCACTCGACGCCGTCGAACGCAGACTGCGGATACTGCTCAGACATTCGGTGAACGGCGTCGGAGACTGCTGCGGGTGACACGTTGTCGTTAGAGACGAAGAGCACGGCGTAGAGCTCCTGTTGGCTGAATTCGGTAACAAAGTCGTCGTTGTACGTCACGAGAAGGCGTTGGTTTCATCGCGTGTAACTTGCGAGAACCGTGTCGGTGGTTCCTTCACCGAGTTTCTGTAGTTCGGGGACGTGTTCTACGTCGTGCCCGTAGTTTCGGAGTCTGTGAGTGACTGTCTGTTCGACATTCTCATCGAGCGGCAGCCGGTACGTCACGGCTCTGGCGGAGTGAGGTCCGACAGTTCGGCGGCCCGCTCGGCGGCTCGTTCCCGTTGTTCTGCGATGTCCTGCATCGCTCCGGGATTGCGGTGGTAGTAGGCGAGCGTCTCGTAAATGGCCGCGACATCGAGCCCGTGTCGATCTGCGACCGTCTCCGGTTGGAGCCCGTGCTCCTCGACGCGAGCGTGGAGACGCCGGACGGTGACCCGGCTCCCGTCGACGTGTGGCTCGTCGTGGAGCTCCGACTCCTCACCGGGGACGATGCCGTGTATTGCTGTCGCCACACCCCCGGGTCTGCGGGCGAGGGAATCAGACGTAGCCTCGATCTGTGCCATCTCGTCGGTCGCGACTGCTCACTTGCCGGGCTCAGTCAAGCAGTCGCTCCAGATTCTCCTTTCCCAACGCGATTGTCGCGTAGTCGTCGGTGCCGATCTCCAGTGTCGCGGTGCCGCTCCACCCGGCGTCTGCCAGTGGCGCGAGCACGGTCCCAAAGTCGATCTTGCCCATCCCGACGGGGAGGTGTTCGTCGCTGTCGCCGCGGGTGTCGACCAGGTGGAGGTGTGCGACGCGGTCGGCGTGGGCCGCGAGGAACGTCGCCATCTCGGATTCGGACTGGCCGGCCAACAGTGCGTGACTGGTGTCGAACGTCATCTGTGCGTCCGGGTCGCGTTCGAGTAGTTCGTCGAACGTCGTCGCGTCGTAGTAGCTGGAGACGACGTTCTCCAGACACGGCTCCAGCCCGCGGTCGCGCGCGGCGGGGACGAGCGTGTCGAGACTATCGTGGACGAACGAGCGCTGTGCGGCCGTCGACCACCCTTTCTCCCAGGCGTCCGAGGAGGGGTGGAAGACGACCCGCCCGGCACCCAACTCGGCGGCGAGATCCATCCCGTGGGTCAGTTCCGTCACCGCGCCCTCACGCACGGGGCCGAACGGCGACCCCGGATCGACCGCGAACGGGAGGTGGACGACCACGTCGCGGTCGAACGCCGCGAGCGTCTCCCGGAACTCCTCGGCGCGGTCGACGATCCGTTCGCGAGCGTAGGAGGCGTCCAACAGAAGTTCGACGAACGCGAACCCCTCGCGGGCGGCGAACGCGACCGACTCCTCGAACGGCAAGTCGAGTCCGAGCGTGAACCCCACGTCGAGTGAGAGCCCGGACTGTGTGGTGGCGGACACGGAACTTCGAGCAGGCGGAGCCGCAACTTGGTGTTTTCGCTCCCGACGAGACCGTGGCGGAGTCCGGTCAATCGTCGCCGGGTTGTCGCGTGCTAGCAGTTCTCGATCGTTTGCCCACAGTTATTTGACGGCGGGCGTCGTCTTCGGGGGTGGATGAGTGAAGCAAAACCCCCCGAAGAACGAGTCGACGAAACAACCACCTGGCCGGATCTGGCGATCGGGCTGTACGACCGGCTCACCGGTCGGAACGCAGAGATCGAGTACGACATGGACGATGTCGAGGTCGCGGTCCCAAGCGGAACGGGCGAGGACGCGGAACACGCCCACTGGGAGGTCGACGGGACGATCACGATCACCACACGGGAGCGTGACTGACTGGGCCGGCGCGGCACCGCTGTCGGTGGAGACGGACCTCACCCTCACCGTCGACGGGACGCCTGTCGAACTCCAGTCGACCGGCGAGCGGTTGTTCCTGGAGGTGCCGACGCTCCAGACCGCGTTACAGCTCGCACGCGACGGCGAGGCCCTGCGCGACCGCGTGTCACAGGTGTTGGCGCTGACGGACCTCACCGTCGAGGTGCGCGTCAGAGGTGCGACGGTCGCCGTCGCCGGGTCGGAGGCGAGACCCGGCCCGCTCTCGCGGGAACTGGGCGTCGACCCGGTGGAGGTTCGGATCGGCGGTGGCGTCGCGGCCGTCGGTCGGGAGCTGTTGGCGGGCGGTCGGCGAGTCGCGCAGTTCGTCGAGTGACGGCAGACGGACGGGAGAGCCGTCACGCGGCCGAACTTCGGTACGACTAAGAGGCAGACGACGGTACGACCGGTGATGTCTGATCTGATCGTCAAATCCGCAGTGAAGGAGTACCTCGAAGACGAGAACGTCGCGTCCGACTTCTACGGCGCGCTCGACGAGGAGGTCGCCGAGTTGCTGGACGACGCCAGCCGCCGCGCCGAGGAGAACGACCGGAAGACGGTCCAGCCGCGCGACCTGTAAGCACGGTCTGAGGCCGAGTCGCTCGGATTCGTTTTTCTCTCGTCCGTCCGTCGGTCAGTGACCACTGTCGCTCGTGTCGTCAGTGTCGTCGCCGCCGGTGGTGTCGCTCGTGTTGTCAGTGTCGTCACCACCGGTGGTATCGTCCGTCTCGTGGTCGTCGCCACCGATGGTGTCGTTCGTCTCGTGATCGTCCGTGTCGTCGCTGTAGCCGTCTGTGCCGCCGTCGAAGTCGTCGGTTGGACCCACGGTGATCGAGTCGTCGCCGCCGGGACCGTCACCGTCGTCACCCGGGAGATCGACCACGTCGAAACGGACAACGGCACCGGCGACGACACAGACGCCGCCGCCGACAGCGAGCGCGAGCGACTGTGCAGAGAGGGTGCCGAACACGCCGGCCGCGAGCGCGACGATCATCCCGAGGAGGTCCGCCCCGACCTCCGGAAGCGCGGCGCGGAGCTGCTCGGCGAGTGCGCTCTCGGCGACCCCCGCGAGGAAGTAGCTCGGCCCGCCCGCGAGCACGCCCGCCACGCCGGTCCACATCACGGGCGTTCCGGGATCGTCAGCGAGCACCCACAGTTGGGCGGCGACGGCGACTGCGAGCAACGGGAGGAGCCAGCCGAGCACGTCGAGGAACACCACGACGGCCCGGAGTTGGAGGAACGGCTGGCGCGCCTCTGCCGGGAGGTAGTCCGTCGGCGCGACCTGGTCGGCCAGTCGGCGGTCGAGTTGGCGCTCGACGGTGTCACCCAACGCTGCCCCGAGTCTGGTCTTTGCTGTCGTCAGGTTCGCCTGGAACCCGTCGTAGGTGGCGTCCGGCGCCAACAACCCGTCGACGTAGACGCCAACCAACTCGCCTGCGGCGGTGTCGACCTCGCCGCCGAGGCCGGTGTCGACGTCCGCGAACCGCTCGCGAACGGTCGGCCGCAGCTCTCGAAGCGTCTGGTTCACGCGACGGTCGGCCTCCGCGCTCTCCTCGCCGTCCGCGACCCGTTCACGCACCTGTTCACGCACCTGCCCGCGAGCCTGCCGGAACGTCTCGCGGTCCTCGCCGATCCCGAGCAACAGCTCCGAGTCGATGTCGAACCCGCCGACCGACTCGGGCTCGACGCCGGCGAAGCTAGCGAGTTCGCGCGCGGAGGTGTTCGCGACCCGGTCGGCGACGACCGCTCCGGTTCGGTTCTTCACCGGCGCGGTGTCGACAACGAGCCGCAGCCCGCGGTCGTTGCCGTGGAGATACGCATAGAGGTTCTGGAGGTTCGTCTCGGTCTGTGACTGGAGGTACTCCGGCGGGGCGATCTCCCCGAGAATCTCGGCCGCAGAGCCGTCGAGCGGCCCGAGCGTCTCGATCGGGAGCGCGCCGTCACCGATCAACTCGGCGTGGATCGCCTCGTAGCCGTCCTCCTCGGCGACCGTCTCCGTGACGTAGTCTGGATCGAGTACGGTCTGGTGGCCCGCGACGACGACGTTGCCCGTGACCAACGTCAGCGTCAGGACGACGACGACGACCGCGACCCCCAGCCGACGAGCGACTGCCATACCCACACCGTCGGTGCCGCCGCTCATAACTCTCCGGGACGATAGGCGGGGTAACCCCTCGCGACGGGACCGCCAGGCCGGTCAGTCGGCGACGACGACCGGGTCGATTGCCGACTCGTCTCGGAGGGTGCGGAGTGCGTCCGCTCGGGGCTCGATCCCGTCGGGGTCATGGCTGTCGGTGCCGAGTGTGAACGAGACCCCTGCCGCGTGGAGTGTGTCGCGGAACGCGGTCGTCGGGTGGAAGGAGCCGTACTCTCGGGTGACGCGCCCGGCGTTGATCTCCGGGACGGTTCGCGAGTCGGCGAACGCGGCCGCGGCGCGTTCGTACTGATCGTCGGTCGCGTACCCGCGGAGCTGTGGGTTCCGTTCGATCAGGTCCGGGTGAGCGGCGATCTCGAACAGCTCCGATTCGGCGAGCGCGACGAGCTTCTCGAAGTACCGGTCGACGAGCCGCTCACACTCCGTGTCCGTCTTCTCGGCGAAGTGGGCGGCGTCGTGAACGTTGGCGCCGTCGAGTTCGTGGACACTGCCGATGGCGTAGTCGAAGCCGGCCGAGGAGAGAAACGCCTGCATCGCCGACTCGTGGCCGGGGTGGTAGTCGAGTTCGACGGCGTCGAACACCGTGATCTCGTGGTCGTCGTCAAGCTTCCGGATCGCCTCCCGCCGGCGTTCGTACGTCTCGTCGAGATTGAACCCCATCAGCCGCCGGTGGCTGCGTGCGGCCTCCGTCGGGGTGACGACACAGTGGTCTGCGATCCCGACGCCGTCGAGCCCGGCGTCGCTCGCGGCGCCGACCATCCATTCGAGAAAGCTCCCGTCCGAGTACGTCGAGTGGACGTGGTAGTCGTACACGTCTGGTGTCGCCGCCGCGGTGACTCGTAGCTTGTGATCGGGGTGTCGTCTGCCGACGGCGGGGGACGTGTGACAGAACCGCCGTCTCGGGACTACTCCCGTTCCCGTTCGCGGTTCCAGTCGTGGTCCGGCTCGGACTCCTCGCGGCGTTGCCGTTCTCGGTCGAGTTCCCGGTCGATCTCGTCGCGTTCCGCGTCGACGGCGTCGACGGTGACGACGTTGCCACCGCCGGGGTCGACTACCATCACGCGGGTCCCCTCGCTGATCTCGCCGTTCATCGACCGCGCGGAGTAGTGGGGGCTGAACCCGCCGTCGTCGATCTTCACCTCCCCTTCGGTCGGGGTGACACGTTCCGTCACGCGACCCATCGACCCCTTGAGATCGCTGGAGTCGCTCGTCTGTGACCCCTCGTCGGTGTCGTACAGTCCGAGATCGCGGTAGGCGTACAACGCGATCGCACCGAAGGCGAGCACCATCGCGCCGAGCACGAACGGCGTCGCGAGCACCGGGAGAAACAGCCCGGCGAGACCGGCACCCAGCAAGGCAACGCCGACGACGATGAAGTTGGCGCCGGGCGCCAACGCCTCCATGATCGAGAGAACGAGCCCGGCCAGGGTCAACAACAACGGGAGGGTCTCCGGGCCGACGAGTTGCTGGAGTAGCATCTGTCGGGTCAGAGAAAGCCGAGGAGGAACACGAGGATGGTGCCGACGACGCCGACGACGACGAAGAGCGCGTTCTCGAGGTCGACGGACTCCGGTTCGATCGGTTCGGGAGCCGGCCGTGTCGTCGTCGCCTCCTCGCCGATCTCGTCGACGTCGTACTGCCAGTCGTTGCTGTCCTCTGCCATACGCCACCTTGGAGACGCCGGGGTAAATCGGTGACGGGTGCGGGGACCCTCACGCCGTAACGAGTTCCGGTGCCGGCTGTCGGTCGACCTGCTTGCGGGGTGTCAGTCCAACTCTTCGCGGCGACCTTTCGGAATCCGTGAGCGAAGTTCACCGTAGACGTACAGCGCGACGCCGATCGGCTCGTTGTCGCCCGCGACGGCGTGGGTCGCGATCAGATACCCCCAGTCGCCGTCCCACCGCGGGAGGTCTTGGTCGTGGCCGGCCGCGAACGCCGCCGCCTCCCCGTCGGAGAGTTCGATCACGTTGCGGTCGGCCACCCGGCCGAACCGTTGGACGGCGTCGGTCGTCGGCTTCCAGTGTTCCTGACGCGCGTGGAGGAAGGTGATCCCGACGGCCTCGCAGTCGACGCCGTCGGGCACGTCGCCCGCGAACGCCCAGATCTTCCCGTTCCCCTTCTCCCAGAAGCTGTGGCTGTCGAACGTCAACGGCGGGACGCCGAACCGCTCGTCCCACCAGTCGAGCACCTCCCGGCGGGTCGGCCGCCCCGCCACGACCCGCTCGTCGGCTGTCGCCGGCAACCGGTCGAACACCTGGCCGTGGTTCTCCTCGCGGCTCGTGTCGCCCGCTCCGGCACGGTCGTCGCTCACGCGCCCACCTCCAACACCGCGAGGAAGAACCCGCCGGTGTCGTTCAGGTGTGGGTAGACGCGGTGGGCCCGTTCCAACGCCGGATCGAACGTCTCACCCTGCCACTCGGTCACGCCGGGGCGGGTTTCGACGGGCGCGTCCCAGCTGACGAGCTTGCAGTCCTCCGTGTCGAGTGTGTGGTCAACCACGGCCTCGTTCTCCTCGGGGGCGAACGTACACGTCGCGTAGACGACTCGCCCGCCGGGGCGGGTCGCCTGCACCGCCCGGCGGAGGACGCCCCGTTGGACCCCCGAGATCTCGTTGACGTGGTCCAAACTCCACGTCTCGTGGGCGTCCGGGTTCTTCCGAATCGTCCCCTCACACGAGCAAGGGGCGTCGACGAGGACGCGGTCGAAGGCGTCGAACTCGAACCCGCGCAGTGAGTAGTTGCGCGCGTCGCGGTTGGTGACGACAAGGTTCGTCAGCCCCAGCCGTTCGGCGTTGTGCCGCAGCGCCGACAGCCGGCCGAGATTCGAGTCGTTGGCGACGAGCGTCCCGCGGTCGTCCATCCGCGCGGCGACGTGTGAGGTCTTGCTCCCCGGCGCGGCACAGGCGTCCCACACTGTCTCGCCCGGCGCCGGGTCGAGCGCCAACGCCGGCAGCACCGACACCTCCTCTTGGCCGTGGACCCAGCCGTGGAAGTACGGCCACGTCGTCCCCGGCGACCCGCCCGGCATGCGGAACAACCCGTCGTGCCACGCGACACGCTCGTACTCCACGTCCGCCTCGTCGAACGCCGCGGCGACCCGGTCGGCCTCGGCCGCGAGCGTGTTGACCCGAACCACCTGCGGTAACGGGCGGTCACAGGCCGCCCGGAACGCCGCCTCGTCGTCGACGAGATCGGCGTAACGGTCGAGTGGGTTCACAGACCGGCGTTCGCGGGCGGGTCGTTTGTGGATTTCGGACGACTGACGGACGAGACAGTAAGATGGATACAAACAAAACGAACAAATTAATAAATATTTTGATTGGATACAACCACAGTTCAAGCAGAGTAGTCCGAGACGGGAGAACAGTATCCAGAATTCTTACCGGGTGTGCAGGATCATCGAATCGAGGCACTCCGTCGCGGGCATCAGGGGTGAGCTACCTGCTCACCTGCCCATCCGAGACATTTGACGCCAGTCACACTCTCTAGAGAACCACTCCTCGACATCTGACCAGAAGCCGACGAAGCACTTGTTGAGTCTCGCAAAGTAACACATCGGGTTATCTCGTTCGTGTCTTTCGACACCCCAGAGGTAGTTACCTACCTCGCTTAGATCTCCTTTCCCCCTCGGGTCAAAGGACTCTTTTCGAAATCGCACTCGCATGTACGGCCGAGGCGCGTCCTGTCGCTTGACGATCCGCAGACACCGGTAGTTCCCGTGTGTGAACTGGTTTCGAAGTCCCCACGCAAAGACGAGTTTTCGGATGAACGGTGGGCGTGAGTACCCCTCACGCTTCGAGCCAACTACGAACGTGTCTCTATCTACAGAGTCGTCGACACAGCTGTTGATCACCTGGTGAAGTTCCTCGACGAACGAGTAGAGTGACGACAAATAGTTGTGAATGTCAGTGTAAATGTTCACACGAAGACTGTTCGAGTCTGCGCTCTGTTGATCATCAAGGTACACGACACCCTCTGTAGCCGTATTTTCACACAGCCTGTCTAGACGGGTGTAATTGATACCGACGATTTGTTTTGAGAAGCTGAGCCGTTTCGCTTCTGTCTCCGTCGGAGAACTGTCGGGGCCGTCGGCGTGACCAAGTGTTTGATCAACAGCGTTCGTCGATCCACTCGAATTACTGCACATCAGAGCACCTCGTAACAGTCAATCGTCCGAAGAGGTGTGCAACTCGTCGTCAGCGGAGATATCCTCAGACTCGGGGAGAGGCTGATCTTTGCCGATCTCGTGCCAACTGCGGGCGACAGACTCGAGAGACTGTCCAGTAGCCTCGGCTACCTCCTCGGCTGTCACAATGTGGTCTGGCATTACCAATTGATGGATGCTTCGGGTACAAGACGTTTGTGCTGTCCGATTAGAATTTCATCCTAATATGTTGTCTGTCTGTTACTTCCCCCGGGGAAGTCACTGTACCGGCTAGACAGTGGCAGGCAACCTCGTTCACGAGACAACTCTGGTCCGATAATACGAGTGCTCAACTTATGCTAGGATTACCGATACTACTAAGTTGCTGGCGTGACT
>ERZ1034486.36-NODE-36-length-42296-cov-5.234677_pt1 | contig 42296 bp, 37 predicted proteins | sample MGYA00520683_ERZ1034486 | MGnify/ENA primary metagenome ERZ1034486 (study PRJEB33760, sample SAMEA4777685) | hypersaline lake metagenome | biome: hypersaline environment; feature: brines | place: Spain | collected 2012-08 | depth 0 m ...
CGACATTTTTTCCTTGGGTGGGCGCGCGCAGCGCGCCCACCCCGAGGAGTGAAAAAGGTCGGTGTGGATCGGTAGTCACTTCCCTCCCGCGTGAGCAGAAACAGCCAATGAGACGTGACACGATACGACAGTCGCGTCTCGGTGGTGATTCTGCATGATCGGTGGACGGGTTCATGGTCCCAGAGAAGGGACGCAACGCCTACACGGCGTTACGGCGTGAACTAGACGGCGAGCCGTTGGAGGCGGCGTGGCTCCGCGAGGTGATCGACGAGCGGGGGAAACGCGCGGCCAAGACCGGCGCCGGCTACGAGGACGTGCGCGAGCAGGTCGCGTTCGTCAACGACATCTCCACGACCGCCGACGGGAGCACACTCCAGTTGGGGTTCCGGGACTACGGCCGGCTGAACCCGCGGCCGGTGTTCGAGGCCGCCGAGCTGACGACCCGCCGGGTGGAGGGGTACGAGTCGCCCGCAGACGCCTACCGCGGCGGGGCAAGTCGGTTCTACGCCGGCTACGACGAACTGTTAGAGGGGCTACTGGCAGACGACGACCAAGGTCTCGGCGGGTTCGAGGAGACAGTCACCGCGGCGATGGAGACGTACGGCTACGAGCGAGTGGACGCGTTGGGCGACCCGGTGCAGTGGGCCGCGATGGCGCGTGAGGGATCGGTGCCGGCGCGGCCAACGACCGTGCTCGTCCCGTTGGGGTTCGAACGGCTCGGACAGGCGCTCGCACGGCGAGCGTTCGAACGGGTCGAACGCGTAGGGACGTACGCGAGCTACGCCCAGCGGCGCGACGTTCCGTTCGAGGACGAAGAACAACTCCTCGCCGACGCGCCCGAGAGCGTGGCGGGGATCTACATGACCGTCTCCGGATCGACGGCCGCCGAGTACGGGCTCGGCGTCGAGCCGGTCGAGGGAGGCGTGAGCAGACTCGGAGTGTTCGAGACAGACAGCATGACAGACGAGATCACGAGCCTGAAGGGGTTCTACGACCGGTACGCCGACGAGTTCGCCTCGTGGCGACAGGTCATCGACACGGTGGAATCGACGGCACGAGAGTTCGGCTTCCGCGAGGTGAACACGCCCGCGGTCGAACGGACGGAGCTGTACCGGGTGAAATCCGGCGAGGAGTTGTTGGACCAGACGTACAGCTTCGACGATCGAGGTGACCGGGAGGTGACACTCACGCCCGAGCAGACGCCGACCCGTGCGCGGATGGTGCAGTCGCGGCGACAGGCACTCTCGACGCCGATCAAGTGGTTCGACACCTCCAAGCGGTGGCGCTACGAGCAGGTCCAGAAGGGGCGCGACCGGGAGTTCTTCCAGACGGACATCGACATCTTCGGCGTCGAGAGCGTCGCGGCAGACGCCGAGATCGTCGCGTGTGCCGCCCGGATCTACGAGAAGCTGGGTGTGCGCGACCGGGTGGACTTCCTGCTCAACGACCGCCGGCTGTTGGAGGCGATGCTCCGGGCGGAGGGGGTCGACAACACCACACAGGTGATGCAGGTGATCGACGACAAGGAGAAGCTCACCCGACCGGAGTTCCACGAGGCGTTGGCGAACGTCGGCGTCGACGGGGAAGCCGCCGAGCGGGTCGACGAACTCACCTCGATCTCCGGGCCGATCACAGAGACAGTCGAGGAGCTGGCAGAGCGAGCGCCAGACGACGAGGCGACCCGCGAGGCAGTCGAGCGGATCGAGGGGTTGGCCGACCGGCTGGCGGCGTACGGCGTCGCCGACGTCTGTCGGCTGGATCTGTCGATCGTCCGGGGGTTGGCGTACTACACCGGGCTGGTGTTCGAGGCGTTCGACAGCGAAGGCGAACTGCGGGCGTTGTTCGGCGGCGGTCGGTACGACGATCTCGTTGGCTTGTTCGGCGACCGCGAGGTGCCCGCCGTCGGGTTCGCGTTCGGTTACTCGCCGACCCGAGAGCTGTTGCAGCGGGAGGGGAAGCTCCCGCCGGAGACCGTCACGACGGACGTGTACGTCGCGCCCGTCTCCGAGTCCATCGCGCCGGAGGCGGTCGACATCGCCGGCGACCTGCGAGCGACGGGGCTGACGGTCGAGACCGACCTCACGGGGCGCGGGCTGGGCGATCAGCTGTCGTACGCCGACGGGATTGCGGCGAGTCTGACCCTCATCGTCGGAGAACGCGATCTCGCGAACGACGAGGTGACTGTCCGCGACATGGCGACCGGCGACGAGCGACAGGTGGCGCTGTCGGTGCTGACCGAGACTGTCGTGGACGACCTGGCGTGAGACGGGACGCCGGGTGAGCGACAGGACGAGGCGACAACAGTCGAAATTTCAATCGTTGACTCGAAAAGTAACGGCGGCTTGACCCCGCCAGCAGTCCGGTCACGTCGACCCGGCTACAAATCTAAAACGCCCCACTGAGCGGTGCGGTGCCGTGTGAATCTCACGTCCTCAGGTGTGTGGGGCGGTCAATCTACGGCCCAGGACCAGGATTGCCGTTCCTGTCTTCCGTCAGATCAGGGTTCAACAGCAACCCCCCACCCTCGACAGCCAGCGAGCCGGAGACGACCGCCACCACCACCAGGAACAACAACGGCCGTGGCCGCGCCACGAACAACTACAGTGTGGTTGAGTGCATAGCTTTTTATTTGTGTAGTACTAAATCTGAGTCTATATTTTATTTAGATCATATTATATTTTACAACTTTTTGATCCACGTAGAAACAGAATTGCCAGCACGCTTCGGCAGTACTAATATATCTGAGTGAGACATTATCGTCGATGTCGACGATACCGAAAGGCCGAGGGGGGACGTTCAACGAGTTGTTCGACGACGTAACCGAGACACTGTACGTGTTCGACCCGCGAGCGCCGACGTTGCGGGCGCTCGCGGTCGCCGCGGGTCGCCACGACGGGCCGACGCCACGGCTCAGGGTGCTCGCGGGGGAGACGACGCTTCTCCGGTTCCAACGCGACTTCGTGGCCGCCGCGACGGCCGCAGGGTTGGCGGCCGACGGTCGACTCACCGTCCGGACGGACGAGACCACACACGGGACGACGGTGTTCGCCTCTCGGGACGCGGTGTTCGTGCCGGTGCGGACGCCCGACACCGAGCCGACGGTCGCGGCCGGCGAGAGGGGTGTCGCGGCCGACGTGTTCGCCACCTGTCGGGAGGCGTGGCGCACCCGGGAGCCGTTCCAGCTCCAGACGCCGCCGTTGTCGACCGTCGACGAGACGCTGACCGCGGAGTTCGGGACGGAGGCGGCCGCCGACTTCCGGACCGCACTCGCCACTGCGGCTGACCGGAACGACCCGACGGCGTTCGACCCCGTCACGACCGTCCTGTTGGTCGGAGCACGCTACGATCGGCTCCACTACGACGTGAGCAACTGGGGCGAGCGACTCGGCGTGGCGAGCAAGGCAACGTTCTCTCGAAAGAAGGGCCAACTGGAGGCGGACGGTGTGATCGAGACCAGCCAGGAGGCGAGCCGTCCGGGACGACCCAGACAACGACTGTCGCTGACGGCCGACTCCGAGCGTCGCGTCGCCGAGGCGGGGTTCGAGACGGTTGTCACCGACGTGTTGTACTGAGCCGAAAAAGCAGGGATCGAGAGACAGAGAGACCGCGCCAGTCAGTCGTCGGCGGGCGCGGCGTCGCTGCCGCCGCCGGCGTGTTGTTGTTTCGTCCACTGGAGTTTCCCGCCGGCCGCGAGAATCTCGCGTTCGCGCTCGGAGGCGCTCATCTCGCCGGTCGCCTCCCAGTCGTCGTTCACGCGGATGGTGAACTCCTCCTTGCCGGCGCGGACGCCCGCACCGACATCGTCGACGATCTCCACGTCGTCACCCTGGTCGATCCGCTCGTAGGTCTCCGCGTCGATCTCTAGGGGAACGAGCCCGAAGTTGAACAGGTTCGCGTGGTGAATCCGGGCGAAGCTCTGGGCCAACACCGCCTCCACGCCCAGGAACATCGGACACAACGCCGCGTGCTCGCGGGAAGAGCCCTGTCCGTAGTTCTCGCCGGCCACCAACACGCCGCTGTCGGCCGCGCGAGCGCGGTCCGGGAACGAGGAGTCGATCCGGGTGAGCGTGAAGTTCGCGTACTCCGGGATGTTCGACCGGAACTTCAGCGCCTCCGCGTTCGCAGGGGTGATGTGGTCGGTGGTGATGTTGTCGCCCATCTTCAACAGCGTCTCGCCGGAGACATCGCTGCCGAGCGGGTCCTTCAACGGCACGTCGCCGATGTTCGGCCCCTTGATCAGCTCGTCGTCGACCGGGTCGTCCGGCGTGATGATGTCTGGGTCGTCGGCACCGTAGCCGTCGGAGTAGCCGTCACCCATCTCGAAGCCGGGCGCCTCCAGATCGAGTTCACGCGGGTCCGTGATCTCGCCCGTGATCGCCGCGGCGGCGGCGACCTCCGGCGAGCAGAGGAACACGGAGTCGTCCTCGATCCCGGAGCGGCCCTCGAAGTTCCGGTTGAACGTCCGCAGCGAGACGGAGTCGCTGGCGGGGACGTGACCGATCCCGATACACGCCCCACAGGTCGCCTCCGAGAAGTTGACCCCGGCGGCCATCATCTCGGCGGTCCACCCCTCCCTGGCGAGCATCTCGCTGGCCTGCTTCGACCCCGGCGCGACGACCATCTCCGTCGTCGGGTTCACGTCTTCGTCTTCCAACATCTTCGCGGCCGGGAGGATGTCCTCGTAGGCGCCGTTCGTACAGGAGCCGACGATCACCTGGCTCACCTCCTCGCCGGCGACCTCGCTCACCGGGACGACGTTGTCCGGCATCGACGGCTTCGAGATCAACGGCTCCAACTCCGAGAGATCGAGTTCGATCCTGTCCGCGTACTCCGCGTCGTCGTCGGGCGTCAGCTCGACGTGTTCGTCACCGCGGCCGAACTGTTCGAGCCACTCCTCCGTGCGTTCGTCTGTCGGGAAGATCGAGGAGGTCGCGCCCAACTCCGTCCCCATGTTGGTGATCGTCGTCCGCTCGGGAATCGACAGCGAGTCGACACCCGGCCCGGTGTACTCCAACACCTTGTCGACGCCACCTTTCACCGTCAGATCCTGCAACAGCTTCAGGATCACGTCCTTGGCGGTCGCCCACTCCGGCAGTTCCCCGGTGAGATGGACGTTCACCACTTCCGGCATCTCGACGTAGTACGCGCCACCGCCCATCGCGACGGCGATGTCAAGGCCACCGGCGCCGATAGCGAGCTGGCCGAGTCCGCCCGGCGTCGGCGTGTGGCTGTCAGAACCCAGCAGGGTCTTGCCGGGTGCCGCGAAGTTCTCCTTGTGGACCTGGTGACAGATCCCGTTGCCCGGCCGGGAGTAGTAGGCACCGTAGGTGCCCGCCGCCGACCGCAGGAACCGGTGGTCGTCCGTGTTCTTGAAGTCGAACTGGTAGGTCTGGTGGTCACAGTACTGTGCGGCCAGCTCCGTCTGCACCTCGTCCATCTCTAAGGCCTCGAACTGGAGCCACACCATCGTCCCGGTGGTGTCCTGTGTGAGTACCTGATCGACATCGATCCCGATCTCCTCGCCGGTCTCGAGGTCGCCCTCGACGAGGTGATCGGCCAAGATCTGTTCCGTGATCGTCTGTCCCATAACGTCTCGCTCTCCCCGCCGAACAGATATAAATCCGGCGAGAGGGCACTGTTCTCGCAGAACCGCCAGAGGGCAGCCGGGTGTTCGACCACGCTGGTCCCGTCCGTCGCAAACGTTGTCGTCGCTTCGACGACTGGTGTGTCGAGAGTCGTCGGTCGTCGCAAGCGAGACAGCGTTCGTCTCCCCGGAAGCGAGGCGACATCCGTCTCCCCGGAAGCGAGGCGGGTCCCGTCGGGATCGTGTCACTTACGACGACGACGGTCGCCAACCAGAACGTGTTCCAGTCGGGAGCCTCGGTGGCGCGCCACCTACGGCCACACGGCGACGACTCACTCGGAGACGACCAGATCCAGCCCAACGGCGTCGACCTCACCGTCGACGCGGTGTTCGAACCGGTCGAGCCGGGGCGACTCGACACCGACGGCAAACGGGTCGGAGAACGACGGCGGATCGAACCGGACGGCGACAGCGAGGGGGAACTGCTGTACTGGTTGGAGCCGGGTGGGTACGTCGTTCGGTACGGCGAGGTGATCGCCGTTCCGGAGGGGCACGTCGGCTTCGTCTTCCCGCGGTCGACGCTGCTGCGAAACGGCTGTACGTTGGAGACGGCCGTCTGGGACGCCGGCTACGAGGGGCGCGGCGAGGGGCTGCTCCAGGTTCACCACCCGATCGAGATCCGGCCGGATGCGCGGATCGGCCAGTTCCTCCTGTCGTCGGCCGACCACGAGGGGACGTACACTGGCGCGTACGACGGTGAACACACGGGCGGTGACGACGCTCCCACAGACGGCGAGTGACCCGTCTCAGACGACCACGAGCAACGCCTGTGAGACGGTCTCGACAATCGTCTCCCACGCGGAGAAGCCGACCGTGATCGACGCGACGGTGTCGAGCCCGAAGAACGCGAACAGTGCTGCCCCGACGTAGTGGGCCTTCCGGAGGTCGAACCGGTGGGAGAACCGGTGGAAGAAGTAGGCGTTCGCCAGGCTCACCGGGATGATCGCGGCCATCTCCCCGGCCCAGATCGCCGGGTTGGCGCCGTACTGTGCCGCCAACCCGATCGTGATGAGCTGGGTCTTGTCGCCGAACTCGCCGACGGCCATCAACGAGAAGATCGAGAGGAACCGGCCGACCGGCCCCCCGATGCTGAACCGACCGATCTCGAAGTTCGGCGCCACGTCCGGCACCGCGCCGACGACACCGCCGTCCGTCGCCGACAGCCCGTCGTGGTTGACGCCGGGTGCAGACCGGTACAACAGGATCGCGAACACGAGGAACAACGCGGCCGTCGCGGCGTCAAGCGCGACCCCCGGGAGTACCCGTTGGATCGCCTGCCCGAACAGAATCTCCAAGGCGGTCCATCCCGCGAACGCGGAGCCCGCGGCACCGACCACCAACAACGGGTGGAACCGTGTCGACAACCCCGCGATGATGAACTGCACCTTCTCGCCGGGCAACACGGTCAGCTGTGCGAGTGCGGCGATCAGCGCGATCTCGAGGAACCCGGTCACGCGCCGGCCCCCGTCTCCGCACTGTCCGGCTCCGGTGTGTCGGCCACGGTGACGTGGATCGACTCCGCGACCGACTCCGGGAGACTCTGTTCACCGTCGTCGACGGCGACGGTCACCATCCCGAACGGCGCCACGTCGACGACCGCGACGGTCGTCCCAGGCGTGACTCCGGCGTCGTCGAGATACGCCAGGTCGGCGTCGTCCCGGTCGCTCACTCGCGCGACGACGACCCGATCACCCGCCTCACACGCCGACAACGGGACGGTCGCCTCCCCGCCCGGCGGCTCCAGATCCGGACTCGGGATCGGGTCGCCGTGCGGATCGGCGGCCGGCTCACCGAGCACGTCCGCGACTCGGCGTTCGAACGCCTCGCTGATGTGGTGTTCCAACGCGTCGGCCTCCTCGTGGACTTCGTCCCAGGAGTAGTCGAGCCGCTCGGCGAGGTACGTCTCCAACAACCGGTGGTGACGCAACACCTCGATGGCGACGGTGCGTCCCTCCGCGGTCAGCTCGGCGCCCTCGTACTTCTCGCGCGTGACGAGTCCTCGTTCCGCCAACGTGTCTAACATGCTCGTCACCGTCGGTGCGGTCTTCTCCACTCGCTCGGCGATACTCGAGGTCGCAACCGGCGGCCCGGACTCCTCCTCGATCACGTAGATCGCCTTCAGGTAGTCTTCCATCACGTCGCTCAACATCGTCTGACGGACGGGATTAGACGCATCTAATTCATAAGTGTGGTGGATCACACCGGGGTCACCGGTTCGGAGCCGGCCGGGTGCCGGAGAGACCGGGAACGGCCTCAGTTCGACCAACGGGTGAAAAACTCCCACATCGCGTCGCTGGCCTCCGGTGCGTTCGGCGCCGCGAACGACCCGGCGTCACCGCCAGACCACTCGTGGCCCATGTCGTCGACGAGCCAGTACTCGACGTTCACACGACCCTGTGTGTCCGTGTAGCGGTCACGCCGGTAGTCGTACCCTCCCGTGGAGTCGTAGATACGGTCGTCCGGATTCGTCGTGACAACCCCGCCACCGGCGACAAGATCGTTCGTCTCGACGGCCTGTGTGCGTGCTTGGTCGCCGTTCGTGTCGTTCACGGTGAAGTCACTCTCACCGTGGAACACGATAGTGGGCACACGGTCAGTGACGCCGTACTCTTGCATCGCCTCGTATGCGTCTTCGGCCTTGTAGTACGGGTCTGGCCCCCCCCACGTCATCGCGTACGTTCCAGTCGTCGCGGTGTCGGCGGCGTCGTACTCCAGCCCCGAGTGGATGCCGCCGGCCGCGAACACGTCCGCGTACGACACCATGAGGTTCGGCACCATCCCCGCCCCCGCGGAGAAGCCGGCGACGTAGATTCGGTCGGTGTCCAACGACTCTACGCTCGCCGCGTTCAGCGCGATGTTGGCGATAGACGCCCCCTCGCCGCTCCCTCGTTCGGTGTTGGCGTCGTAGTACCAGTTCCAACAGTCGAAGGCGTTCGAGAACGACGACTGGTCGGGGTAGACGACGACGAACCCCTCGCGTTCGGCGACATCGTTCATCCCCGTCGCGGCCGCGAAGTCGTCCGGCTCCTGTGAACAACCGTGGAGCATCACCACCAACGGCTCCCCGCCGCTGGCGTCCGACGGGACGTACTTCGTGTAGTGGAGCCCGTCGTAGTACTCGTCCGTGTACGATCCTGCCGCCGACGCCGGGAGTGTGGCGACACCCGCGACTGTGACCCCTGCCCCGACCGTCTTCAGTAGCTGTCTGCGACGCATGACACATAGTAACAGGGTGTGATTCGGGCATAAATTGCCACGTTAACAAATTAACCTCGTGCTGTTGACATTAGAATACACCGTGGCGCAGCCGGAACCCTCGGAGGTGGGAGGCAGACGACGGCGAGAGACACGAGACAACCGACGACGGTCGGCAGGTTCCTCCGCCCGAGTCGCGGTCACGCCGGGGGGTCGACGCTCGTCACCGACGATGTCTTCCGGAGGTCCCACACCTGTACGTCGGCACCGTCCGCGAGCGGCTGGCCGTCGAACCCGCCGGCGGAACGCCACTCGGCGAACGGTGACACACGCGCCAGCAGCTCTACCTGCTGTGGCGGGAGGTGTGCGTTCAGGTACGTCTCCTGGGCGGTTACCTCGCCGTCGCCGTCGAGCAGCTCCCGTTCGGCGCGGTACGTCTGTGCGACCTCGTCTGCGACGGTGGTCCGGGTGCGCGCTTGCAGTGTCTCTCCGTCGTCGGTGGTCACGCTCGTCTCCCGCCACTCACCAAACGACGACGCGATCACCGCCTGTCGCGGGACGTACACGTCGAACAAGAGCCGGCCACCCGGCCGGAGAAGCGTGTGTGCGGCCTCGAGCGCGGCTAGCTGGTCGTCGACGGTCGTGAGTGCGGCCAACGAGTTGTACGGGACCACCACGAGATCGTACAGCCGGTCGCCCCCGGGCGACCGGAAGTCACCGACCCAGACGGTCGGGTCGAGACCGGCGGTGTCGGCCTTCTCGCGCAACACGTCGAGCATCGCCGGCGAGGCGTCGAACCCGTCGGCGTCCACGCCGTCCCGCAACAACGCCAGATACAGGCGGCCGGTGCCACAGGCACCCTCCAACACCGGCCCGTCTGCGGCCGCCGCAGCCTCGCGGTAGAACGCCTCGTCACCGACAGTGGTGTCGCGCAGTCGTTCCTCGTAGAACCGAGCGAACGGCTCGGTGTACTCGTTGACTCCGGTCACGCCTGTCTCCGTGTGCGTCTCCGTTGATAAACCAGCTCGTCTTGTTGCACTGTCCGTGACAACGGTCGGCCCGCCTCGCTCGCCTGTGCGTGGCCTCCCTGCCCCGAACCCTCGTCCCGGTTCCGTTTTCTCACTCCGTTCGAAAACTCACTGCACGGGCGGCGAGGGATTCGAACCCCCGGCCCCTTGGTCCGGAACCAAGTGTTCTGTCCACTGAACTAGCCGCCCTCATTTGCCTCTAATCCGGACGGCGATTTCAACCCTTCGATAGGCGTGGCGGGGAGTCCAGCCTGGACATGGCATGTATAGTTCGCCGATACCACTGATTGCTAACAATAATAAGACGGGATTCAGTAACTGCGAGGATTTGGCCTTATAGCTGTCAGACTGTCTAGATACTCGTTTATTTTCAAAAGATACATACATATGCTGTGGAATCGTGTTGGCATGGACGGTAACACAGGGAGGCGGCAGTTGTTGAAGGCCGGAGGGAGCATCGTGGCACTATCCGCTGTGGCGTCAGTTCCGGGTCTCGCCAGTCCCGACCCGAAAGAGATGTACGAGAAGACGATCAAGATGCGAAAACAACACGACTGGACCACCGGGGAGTGGCGTGACCACCTCACTGACAAGCGCTTCGGGTTCCAGAAGAAGGATGTAGAGACGACATCCGATGTCGGGGCCCAATTTGAGAAGGGCAACTCGGAGCTGAAGATGACGTTCACCACGGACTACAACACGACAGCGCGCCCAACTATCGACTTCACGTACGTCAACAAGCAGTTGGACGCGTACGAGCCGGGTCTCAGACCGCTGGACCGTGTCTGTATCGGGTACAACAACAATGAGTTCGTCCGGAGCGACTACTACACTGGGCAGTACACTGCGAAACAGGACAACAAGAACTGTTTCGGTCCGACGGGGTCGTGTCTGGGGTACGACGACCGAGACAGCTACGACGACAAGCAAGCGGGAACCGACGAGAACGTATCGGGGTTCTACGGTGAGTACGTCAAGGTGAAGGATCAAGGTAGTCCCGAAACGCGGCAGATCAATTTCGACTGGTACCACACGTCTGGAACGGTGAGTCTGGATGGTATCAGCTTCAGCCCGTACCCCGCGCCGGTGTTCAGCGGTGGAACCGAACAGTGGGTAAAGGAAGACGATGTATTCCAAGCCGAGATTACTGATCCACTAGGCCCGTGAAACGTCGGAAAGCAGTCACAGCAGTAGTCTCAGCCGTCGTCGGTTCAGCTGGGTGTTTCGCAATCGCAACACCAGATGCGCGTCGGGGCTACGGCTTTACCGGCGAAAAGCAGTTCTTCGACGGTCAGATGTCACTATCGAAGGACGGAATCGACGCCACGCTCGCAGCGACGCCAGAGGCGATCGAATCACTCTATTGGGGTAACTACGAGTATCTTCAGGAGGAACCGTACCGCTCCGCGAACCCACCACAGACGTTCCTCACCGTCGCGTGCGCGCCGCTGGATCAAGCCCGAGAACGGCTAGACGATGTCGACGCGGTGCTCGAATCAGACGGGACGTTCCGCCTCCAGTACCGTATCGCCCCGAAGTACGGTGGGGCCGAGACCGAACGGACGTTCGGCTACGAACTCGTGAAGTGGGAGTCGCGGGGGCTGGTTCCAGACCGGGTAGTCGTTGAACAACTGCCAGAACCCGACCCGCGGGAGTGAGCCGTTCAAGCAGTTACCGAGCGAACACCGTTCAGCGGTCGCCGTCGTGTTAGTGGACACCCGACAGTCGTGACCAGCACCGCGGAAGGTGAATCTATTTATTACTATTTATATATTTATTATCTAGCTACCAGACAGACAGAGACTACCACAGATCAAAGAGGTAAGACACACGTACAGAGATAAGACAACAAGAACAATGCGACGACGAACAGTGTTGACAACAGGGTTCTCGGCAATGACACTCACGACGGGGTGTCTATCGGCAGTCGCAGGACCTGACGTACGCAGAGCGTACAGCTTCGACAGAGAACAACCGTTCTTCGACGGGCAAATGTCGTTGTCGGAAGATGGTGTTGACGCGACGCTCGCCGCATCGGACGACGCAATTGAGGCGCTTCACTGGGAGCTGTTTGAGGACACACAAGAGGAACCGTACCGCTCCGCGAACCCACCACAGACGTTCCTCACCGTCGCGTGCGCGCCGCTGGATCAAGCCCGAGAACGGCTAGACGATGTCGACGCGGTGCTCGAATCAGACGGGACGTTCCGCCTCCAGTACCGTATCGCCCCGAAGTACGGTGGGGCCGAGACCGAACGGACGTTCGGCTACGAACTCGTAAAATGGGAGTCGCGGGGGCTGGTTCCAGACCGGGTCGTCGTCGACCAACTGCCAGAACCCGACCCGCGGGAGTAACGGCCTTCCCTCCCGGTGTGGGTCGTTGTCGACCCCTCAAACTGGGGGTGGGCGACATAACAACACTGACGCGTGTGTCAGGGCGTCTCGCCGGTCTCGATGGTGAAGTCGTCGCGAGGGTAGGCGACACACGTCAGCGTGTAGCCGTCGTCCAGCTCCGCGTCACCCAGCATCTGTTGGTTGTCGTGTTCGACGTACTCCTCGGCGTTGCCGCCGGAGGTGATCTGGCCGGCACACGAGACACACTGCCCCTGTCGGCAGGCGTACGGGAGGTCCATCCCGGTGTCTTCACCCTGATCCAACAGGGGTTCGTTGTTCGCGACCTCGATGGTCTCGCCTTCCTTGCCGAACTCCACCTCGAAGTACTCGACTTCGTCCTCGGGGATGTCGCCGGGGCCGGCCGCCTCCTCGGTGACCGTCTCACCCTCGGCGAGTTCGCCGTCGTCGCCGGTCGGCACGGCGCCGGCGGCGACACCGCCGCCGCCGATGGCACGGTTGCCCGGCTCCGGGAAATCCGTCTCCTCGACCGTCGAGGCCCGGTGTTCAAGCACCTCGTCGGAGATGTCGCCCGTCGGCTCCCAGCCCGTTCCGCGGGCGTAGTGGAGCGCGACGAAGACGACGACGAGAGACGCCGCCAGCCCGAGTGCCACGGGGTCTACCATGCGCGCGGCTTGGATACGGGGGTTCAATACCCTTGTGATTGGCCACCCGTCCGTCGACGAGCCGGAATCGCCGCCGTCGGGCGGTCAGCCCGCGGGTTACGACTCCTCGCGGCGCCGCACCTCGTGGCGACCGAACCCGTACCGGAGCCGGTTGGCCAGCCGGCGCGCGAACCGGTCACCCCGCGAGCCGAACCGTTCGGCGAGTGCCTGGTGGATCAACGGCACCGGCACCTCCCGTTCCAACGCCTCCTGGACGGTCCAGGTGCCCGTGGAGCCGCCGGCGACGTGGTCGGCCACGCTCCCCAGGTCGGTCCCCTCCTCGCGGAACGCCTCCTCACACAGTTCGAGCAGCCACGACCGGATCACCGCGCCGTTGTTCCAAGTGCGTGCCACCGCCTCCAAGTCGAGATCGTACCGCCCCTCGTGGAGCAGTTCGAACCCCTCGCCGTACGCCTGCATCAGCGCGTACTCCACGCCGTTGTGGACCATCTTCACGTAGTGACCGGCGCCGCTTGGCCCCATCCGGTCGTGGCCATCGGGCCCGGTCGCAATCGCGTCAAACACCGGCACGAGCCGTTCGTACGCCGAAAGCGGGCCGCCGACCATCAGCGAGAACCCCAGATCTGCGCCGGCCGGGCCACCGGAGGTGCCACAGTCGAGGTACGACGCGTCCGTCGCCTCGGCGCGCCGAACGGAGTCTTCGAAGTGGGAGTTGCCGCCGTCGACCACCACATCGTCGGCCGCAAGGTGTGGCTCCAGCTCGTCTAAGGTGGCATCGACCGCGTCGCCGGCCGGCACCATCAGCCAGACCGCGATCCCGTCGTCGTCCACGCGGAGCCGGTCACACAGGTCCACGAGCGACTCTGCGGGGTCGGCGCCCGCCGCCGCGGCCGTCGCCGTCGCCTCGGCGTCGAGGTCGAACGCGACCACGTCGTGGCCCGCCGCCAACACGCGCTCGGTGACGATCTGTCCCATCCGTCCGAGTCCGACCACTCCCAGGTTCACACTCGGGGGTCGGTCGGCTGTGTGTTGTCGGTTGCGGTCGGCCTGTCGACACAGCGTCGTCAGTCGCCGCCCGCGCCGCCGTCCGTCTCAATCTCCTCGGCTCCCGGCGGGACACGTTCGCGCTGGAACTCGTCGAACGCGTCAAGCTCCTCGTCGAGCGCGTACTCCACGCGTCGGTCCTCCCGGTTGTCGGGGAGTCGGTCGCCGACCTCGGTCGCGACGGACTCCCACCCGGGCTTGACCCGGATGCTCCGGGCGGGGGTTCCGACCGCGACGTGGTGGGCGGGCACGTCGCCCTGTAAGATTGCCTTCGCCCCCACCATCGCGTTCTCACCGACCCGGGAGCCGGCCCGCACCATCGCGTCGAAGCCGAGCCGCACGTCGTCCTCGACGATGGTGTGGTAGTTGTACACCTCCGTCTGGTCGACCACGTCGTGGTCGTGTGAGTAGACGTGCGCCGAGTCCGCAATCGACACCCGGTCACCCAGCGTCAGCCGGCCGCGGTCGTCTAAGTGAACGTCGTCGTGGATCACGACGTTGTCGCCGACCTCGATGTTGTGGCCGTAGGTGAACGTGATCCCCTTGAAAAACCGGCAGTCGTCGCCACACTCCGCGAACAGGTGATCTGCGAGCATCCGGCGGAACCGGAGCGCGAACTCGATGTTGTCGGCCATCGGCGTCGCGTCGAACTGTCGCCAGAGCCACTGGAGATACTTCGACTGTTGGAACGCCTCCTCGTCTTTCTCGGCGTAGTACTCCGACTCCAACGTCGCGTTACACGGGTCGTACCCCTGGAGCCGCACCCGTTCTGCCGGCGACACCTCCTCGCCCGCCTGCCAACGGTCGTACGCCTCCCGGTCACCGAACAGGTCCACGAGCGTCTCCCGGACCACGGCACACGTGTCCTCGTCGGACGTGAGCCGCTCGTCGACCCGTTCGACGAACTCAGACACCCCCTCCTCGGCGTCTGCCGGGAGCTCCACGTGGCGTTTCGTCACGGCTGTGTACTACCTCCGGCGCGGTCAAATGGGTTCTGGTGTCGGCTCCACTGGTCGGCACTCGGTGTCACGCCGTCGTTTTCTGCTCCAGAGTAGTAATTCTTTCGCGTATTCGGGTGTTAGGTCAGCGGAGCGACAGTTGCTTGCCCCGTGGCCACCAGGCGTGTGGTATGTCAGATCGAGCGTCACAGTGGGAGGAGACGCCGTCGTGGTCCGTGTCGGCCGCGTCGGAACTGCGCCGGACACCAGCGACGGTCGCGCCGATCGTCTACCCGCCCGAAGAACGTGTTGGCGACGACTTCCACCTCTGGGACACCTGGTTGCTGCGGGAACGGGACGGGACGCTCGCCACGCCCGGCGGGGTGCGAGTGGTGTTCGCGCTGACCGCGCCGGACGACCTCCTCCCGGGGAAACGCCACGACGCCGCCCGGATCAGGTGTCTCTACTCTCGTGACGGCCGGCGGTGGCACGACGCCGGCCCGGTGTTCGAGCCGGCGGCGGCGCTCGGCTCCCGGCAGTGGGCTGGCTGTGCGCTCTACGAGCCGGACGGGGAGAGCCAGGGAGCGCTCACGCTGTACTACACCGCCGCCGGCGACCGCGACGAGACAGAACTGAGCTACACACAACGGATCGCGGTCGCGACCGGCGGACGGCTCGCCGTCACCGACGGCGATTTCGACGTGACGCGCTCGTGGGACCACGAGACGCTCCTCCGCCCGGACGGGACGCGCTACGAGACGGAGACGCAGTCACGGGGGATGATCTACACGTTCCGTGACCCGTGGTTCTTCGAGGACCCCGCGACAGGGGAGACACACCTCCTGTTCGAGGCGAACACCCCGGTGCCCGCAGCGAGCGCCCCGTGTGGCGGGGACGAGGAGGCGCGGTCGTTCAACGGCTGTGTCGGGATTGCGACCAGCGACGGGGGGGTCACCGACTTCGAACTGGGGTCGCCGATCTTCCATGCCGCCTGTGTCAACCAGGAGTTGGAACGGCCACACCTCGTCGTCCAGGACGGCCGGTACTACCTGTTCGTCTCCAGCCACGACCACACGTTCGCGCCCGGCTTCGACGGGTTCGACGGGCTGTACGGCTTCGTCGCCGACGATCTCCGCGGGGAGTACCGCCCGCTCAACGACACCGGGCTGGTGGTGACGAACCCCGCGAACGCACCGTACCAGACGTACTCCTGGCTCGCGTACCCCCACGAGTCGGAGCTGCTGGTCACCTCCTTTTTCAATTACTACGACCTCCAGGGTCGGTCGTTGGACGACGTGGCGGGACTCTCCCCCACCGAGCAGTTCCGCCGGTTCGGCGGGACGCTCGCCCCGACCCTCCGGGTCGGGCTCGACGGCGACCGGAGCCGGCTCCGCGGCACACTCGATCACGGCCACCTCCCGTTGCCGTCGGAGTCGCTCCCCGAACCGGCGGAGCCGGCCGCCCGGCGGCCGGCGTACGGCGGCGCGCCGACGGTGCTCGGCGACGGCGGCGAGGAGTGAGTCGCGTGGCCGTCGACACACTCCTCGGGCGGGGCACCGTAGAACGGACGGCGGCCCCGACCGGAACTGTCGTGTCGCCGGCGCGCGTACGGCTGTCGTGACCGACTTCGACCCCACCCGGCCGTTCGAGACCGTCGCGCTCGCGTCGGTCGACGGCGTCAGCGAGCCGACACTGCGGGACGCGCTGGCGGCCGTCCAGACCGCGATGGAGCCGTTGGCCGTCGCCGACATCGTCTTCGAGTACCGCCGGACGTTCGAGCCAGACCCGTTGGTCGCTCGCCACGGTGACGCCTACTACCTCGCCGTCCCGCCGCGGGTCTGGCCGGAGTTCGCGGGCGTGCTGGAACTCGCGGCGCCGGTGGTCGACGCCTGCCGAACTGTTCACGCGGACTGTTTCCGGGCCGTCGTCGACGACCCCACAAACGACCGAGAGCCGCTCGTGTTGGTCGAGTGAGACCGCGGGAGGAAGCGACCGCCGGACGAGATTACTCCTCGCCCGCCTCCCGCCTGTCGCCGGACGAGATTACTCCTCGCCCGCCTCCCGCCTGTCGCCGGACGGCCCCGTTCCGGTGGGTGAGACCTCCTCCCACGGCGTCGTCTGCTCACCGGCGTCGGGCGTCGCCCCCGACTCCTCGCGAGCGGTGTCCGTCGCCGCGGTGTCGTCGACGGGGGTCGCGAACCGCATCGTCACCATCGACCCGCGCGGCTCCCGTTCGGCGAACGAGACGTTGCCGCCGACGCTGTCGGTGATCCACTTCACCAGCCACAGCCCCAGCCCGCTCCCGTGTTCGAGCGCGGTCTCCGTGCCGTGTTCCAACACCTTCCGTTCGGACTCCGGAATCCCGGGGCCGTCGTCGGTGACGGTCAGCCGCACCCACTGGTCGCCCGTCTCGACGGTGATCCGGACCCACGGCTCCGCGCTGTCGTTGTGTTCGATCCCGTTGGAGACGAGGTGCCACAGCGCGGAGCCGACCAACTCGTTGCCCAACGCCACCACCGGCCCGTCCATCTCGGTGTCCACCTGCGCCGCCGGGTACGTCTCCCGTGCGCGCCACGCGACGCTGTCGACCGTGTCGTGGAGCTGGATCGGCTGTGACTCCCCCCGCTCGGCGTGGAGTGTGCGGTCCACCTCGCGGGCCTGCTCGCCCAGCTCGACGAGCCGGTTCGCCTTGTCCCGGACTGTCTCCGCACGCCGCCTGACGGACGGCTCCAGATCCGACTTCAACAACAGGTCTGCGTACCCCAAGACGACGTTCGCGTCGTTGCGGAGGTCGTGACGCAACACCCGGTTGAGGACCCGGAGGCGTTGTTCGTACCGTTGCCGCTCCGTCACGTCACGGACGTTGACCAACAACCTGTCTGCGCCGTCGCCGACGCCGGCCGCGACCACCGCCTCCACCGTCCGCCAGCCGCCGTCACCGTGTTTCACCCGGAACCGTTCCCGACTCGTCGCACTCGCCGGCTCGTCGCGGCCGGGCGCCTCCGAGCGAGACTGGCCGTCCGGTGGCGTCTCTGGACCCGAGGCGACGCCGTCACTCGTCTCCGTCGTGTCGGCGTCCACCGCGTGGCCACCGTCGGCGACCCCGTCGCGGGCGCCCGTCGACTCCGACCCCGTCGTCGACTGGAACGCGCGACCGACGTGGTCGCGGTCGTCCGGATGGATGAATGGGAACACCGACCGCCCGGTCAGCTCTGCGGGCTCCAACCCGAACACGCGGCGTGCGGCCGAACTGGCGTACTCGACGGCTGCGTCCTCGTCGAGCACAATCAACACGTCGTTCGACTGCTCGATGTAGGTCCGGAACCGACGTTCGACCCGTTCACGGTCCGTCACGTCCCGGAAGACAAACACGTTTGCCGTCCCGCTGGTGACGGTGACCGGGGTGCGTGTCGCCTCGAAGTGGCGGCCGTCGTCCGTCTGGAGCGTCGCTTCTCCCTCCCGCAACAACGTCTCGACGGCGTCGTTGTCCGGCAACACCGCCGGCGCCGGCCGTCCGATCTCCGTCTCACCGACCCCGAACGCCGCCTGCGCCGCCGGGTTGGTGTCGACCACGAGCCCGCGGTCGTCGGCGACGACAATCGCGTCGTCCACCTCCTCGAACACCGTCTCGTGGGCCACCGGCGAGAGATCGAACAGCCCGTACGCCTGCGTGGCGACGACGAGCAACCCCGAAGAGAGCCCGAACCACACCGGCGTCGTGTCGTACTGTGGGACGATCGGCACGTCCGCGAGGTGTGTCAGCGCCGTCACCGCGGGGATCACCACCGCCGCCGCCGACAACGCCGCCCGTCGCCGGTAGACACCCGCCGAGTGGAGCAGTTCCTCGCCCAACGCCACTGCCGCGACCGCACAGACGAACACCCCGTACGCGAGGTGTGCGACCAGGAACACCCCCGGAACGGCGACCAACCCCGTCTGGCCGCCACCGGTCACCGTCGACACCGCGGTGACGTAGCTGCCGTGGAGCGGGTTCGTCGCCGCGAGCGACGCCGCGGCCGTCGGCTCCACCGCTAACACCGCCGCGACCCAACTGCCCACGAAGCGAGCGTTGCCGGTCTGGTACAACGCGAACAGTAAGAGTAGCGTCGGCACCGGCGCCGCGACCACGTGTCCCGCGCGCAGCCACACCATCGCCGTCTCCGTCGTGTCCGCCGACAGCCGGAGTCCGAACGTCACCGCCCACAGCGCCGCCGCGAACGCCGCCCCGGCGAGCGCGTCGCCCGCGGCGCCGGTGCTGGCACGACTCCGACCAACGGCGACCAACGCCGCCAACCCGGAGACGCCGGCAGCGGCGAACGCCGCACCCGTCAGCAACGACTCGTTGTACGCCATTCGTTCACGTACTCGTTACCCCGACTTCTGGTGGCTGATTGAAAACACTTGTCCACGATCTTTTTCTACACCGGAGTGGGGAAGACAATACGCCGGCGGTGTCAGCGCACGGAGTCGAGGATGAGCTGTTGTTCCGTCCGCTTGACCTCGTGTTGCACGTCTCGGACGGCGTCGATGTTCGCCGAGATCGAGGTGACACCCTCGTCGACGAGGAACTCCACCATCGCCGGCTTCGAGCCGGCCTGCCCGCAGATGCTCGTCGCCACGTCGTACTCCCGACAGGTGTCGATCACGTCACCGATCAACGCCAACACGGCGGGGTGGAGTTCGTCGAACTGGTCGGCGACGTTCTCGTTGTTCCGGTCGACCGCCAACGTGTACTGGGTCAGGTCGTTCGTCCCGAAGGAGGCGAAGTCGATCCCCTGTTGTGCGAGCCCTTCGATCTGGAGCGCCGACGCGGGCGTCTCGATCATCACACCCCAGGTCTGTGCCGCGGGGTCGATCCCAGCGGCACGCATCTCCGTTTTCGCTGCCGCCACGTCGTCGGCATCGTTGACCAACGGGAGCATCAGCTCCACGTTGTCGTACCCCATCTCCCACAGCCGGGCGAACGCCGCCAGTTCGTGGCCGAACAGCTCCGTCTTCTCGAGTGAGCGTCTGATCCCGCGCCACCCCAACATCGGGTTGTGTTCGACCGGCTCGTCGCTTCCACCCTCCAGCTCGCGGAACTCGTCGGTCGGCGCGTCCAACGTCCGCACCCGCACCGGCCGTGGGTAGAACTCCTCGGCGACACCCCGGATGCTGTCGACCAACTCCTCAACGTACGCGTCCGTCCCGTGGTCCGCGACGTACCGTTCGGGTGTCTTCCCGGTCGACAACACCATGTGTTCTGTCCGGAGGAGTCCGACCCCGTCGGCACCGGTCGCGGCGGCCCGCTCTGCGGCCTCCGGAATCGAGACGTTCACCTTCACCTCCGTCGCCGTCATCGGCTTCACCGGGGTGTCCGGCCGCACCGCCTCCACCGGTTCGTGGCTGTCGTCGTCGTCCGACACCGTCACGGCGCCGGCCGTGACGGTTCCCTTGTCGCCGTCGATGGTGACGACCTGGCCGTCCGACAGCTCCCGGGTCGCGGTGTTCGTGCCGACGACCGCCGGCACACCCAGCTCTCGGGAGACGATCGAGGCGTGTGAGGTCATCCCCCCCTCGTCGGTGACGATCCCGGCAGCCCGTTTCATCGCCGGCACCATGTCCGGCATCGTCATCTCCGTGACGATCACGTCCCCGTCCGCGACCTTGTCCAGCTGGTCGAGCTTGGTGACGACCCGTATGTCCCCGGACACCGTGCCGGGAGAGGCGCCGAGCCCGGAGACGAGCACCTCCCCCTCGTTGCCGCCGCCGGTGTCACCGGCGCCACGTCTACCGACCCCGCCGTCACTCGCCGCGTCTGTGCCGTTCGCCGCCGCGTCTGCGCCGTTCGTCGCGGCGTCGATCGCGTCCGTCCCGTCGCGTTCCCGTTCCTCGGGCGTGGCGGCGTCGTCGATCGTGGTGATCGGCCGCGACTGGAGCATGTACACCTCGCCGTCGCGGATCGCCCACTCCACGTCCTGTGGCTGGCCGTAGTGGTCCTCGACGGTCCGACCCAGTCCGACGAGTCGTTCGATCTCCGCGTCCGTCAACACCCGTTGCTCGCGCCGTTCGGGTGCGACCTCGCGTTCGACCGTTTCCCCGGTGTCCGGATCGCGCCGCAACATCGTCTTCTTGTCCGCGACCGTCACCTGTTCGACGGCCGCCGTCTCGCGGTCCACCTCGTAGTTGTCCGGCGAGACGGTGCCGGAGACGACCGCCTCACCCAACCCCCAGGCGGCCTCTAAGATGATCCGCGGGTCGCCCGTCGACGGGTGGCTGGTGAACATCACGCCGGACTTGTCGGCCGGCACCATCTGTTGGACGACCACCGCGATGTCGACATCCTCGTGGGGGAACCCCTGGCGGTTCCGGTAGTAGATCGCACGCTGGGAGAACAACGACGCCCAACACTCCTTGACCCGTTCCAACAGCGTTTCCTCCCGGACGTTCAGGAACGTCTCCTGTTGGCCGGCGAAGGAGGCGTCCGGCAGATCCTCAGCGGTCGCCGACGACCGGACGGCGACGAACGCCTCCCCGTCGGCCACGTCGCGGTAGGCGGCGACGATCTCCTCGCGGACGGACTCCGGCAACGGCGTCCCCATGATCAGTTCGTGTGCCCGTTCCTGGGCGGCCGCCAACGCGTCACTGTCCTCGTGGTCGACCGCGACGGCGTCGAACAACGCCTCGTCGATCTCGGCCGCCTCGATAAACCGCCGGTAGGTGCCCGCGGTGACGACGAACCCGGGCGGCACCGGCAGCCCGGCGGCCGTCAACTCGCCGAGTGATGCCCCCTTCCCTCCGACCGTCTCCAGGTCGGTCGCGTCGGTCTCGTCCAACCAGAGTACAGCCATCTCGTGGTGAACAACTCTCGGGAGAACAGTATGAAGCTTCCGAACACTCCGTAGCGGCGGCAGAACATCAAAAAGTTACTCGGCTCCGAATTTTCACCTGCCGTTGCAGCTGTCTGTGGACGACACACCGTTCGGCCGTGTGCGAGTGGAAACGACCCGCTCTCCCAGCCAGTGGTGGCGACCGTGATTTGTTGTAAGCGTGATTGTTGTGACCCTGATTTGTTGTGACCCTGATTTGTTGCGACCGTAGTGTGTCGTGACCGTGAGAGTGTGTGGACGCGACCCACGGGCTTTTGTCTCGCCGTCGCGGGAGACACGAGTAGGATGGGTGTCCGGAGCCTCGTCAGGGGAAGCGTCGCCTGGGACCGGTTGGAGGCGGTCGCGCGGGCGGTCCTCGACCGGACGGACCGCGAGGTGGGGCACGTCCGGTTCATCGAGGCGGACAACTGGCTGTCGACCCCGTTTGTCGTCGACGGGGAGTTCTTCGTGAAGGTGATCAGCCGCCGCAACTCCGTCGTCCACGCCGTGTTGACGACCGGTCGCAACCTCGGGGCCGTCACCGCCGGCACGGAGGGGTTCTTCGAGCACGTCGCCAGCCCCTACGAGATGGCCCGTCGGGAGCTGGAGGCGACCAGACGGATGCGGGCCGCGGGAGTCGACGCCCCCGAACCGCTCGATGTCTTCGAGGTTGACGGGCTGGGCGTGCTCGTCTCGGAGTATCTCGACGGGTTCGAGCCGCTCGACGCCGTCGGCCCCGACCGGGCCGAACGGCTCGCGCCGGGGTTGTTCGCCGAACTCGCTCGTGTCCACGACGCCGGCCTCGCACACGGTGACCTCCGCGCGGAGAACGTACTGGTCGTCGACGATGATCTCTACTTCATCGACGCGACCAGCCTCCAGGAGCCGTCAGAGACGACCCACGCCGACGCGCTCACTGCCACCCGCCAGTACGATCTGGCGTGTGCGCTGGCCGCACTGGAGCCGTTGGTCGGCGCAGGGGTCGCCGTCGACGCCGCTCTCGTGTCGTACCCGGCCACAGACCTGTTGGGCGCTCGCGAGTATCTCGGCTTCGTGGACGTGCGCCCGGACCACGACTTCGACGGGCCGGCGCTGCGCGGGGAGATCGACCACCGTGCGGACGGTGAGGCGGGGTGACGCGCCCGGAGCGGCGGACCCACAGCCTATTTGACGCCCGTGACGCAACTGTTGCGTATGAGTCGTGACCCAGACGGTGCGTACCGACACTACGTCGACGGCGAGTGGATCGACGGCGACGGCGCGGAGACGTTCCAGAGCCACAACCCAGCGAACGGCGAGACGCTCGGGACGTTCCAACGCGGCACCGAGAGCGATGTCGAGCGGGCGGTCGACGCCGCCACCGCCGCCGAGTCCGAGTGGCAGGCGATGTCGCACACGGACCGCGCGGAGTATCTCTGGGACATCTACCACGAGCTGAAGGATCGCCACGAGGAACTCGGGGAGATCGTCACCAAGGAGTGTGGAAAAGAGATCAGTGAGGGGAAGGCGGACGTGACCGAGGCGTGGCACATGGTGGAGTGGGCCGCCGGCAACGCCCGCCACCCACACGGTGACGTGGTCCCCTCGGAGATCTCTTCGAAGGACGCCTACATGCGCCGTCAGCCGCGGGGGACGGTCGGCTGTATCACGCCGTGGAACTTCCCGGTCGCGATCCCGTTCTGGCACATGGCGATCGCGCTCGTCGAGGGGAACACGGTCGTTTGGAAGCCGGCCGAACAGACGCCGTGGTGTGGCCAGATCATCGCGGAGATGTTCGAGGACGCCGGTATCCCCGAGGGCGTGTTCAACATGGTCCAAGGGTTCGGCGACGCCGGCAACGCGGTCGTCGAGGACGACCGCGTCGACACGGTCCTGTTCACCGGCTCTGCGGAGGTCGGCCACCAGATCGCCGACAAGATCGGCGGCCAACCCGGCCGGGAGGTGTCGTTGGAGATGGGCGGGAAGAACGCCGTCGTGATCACCGAGGAAGCGGATCTGGACGTGGCTGTCCACTCTGCGGTGATGTCGTCGTTCAAGACCACCGGCCAACGGTGTGTCTCTGCCGAGCGACTGATCGTCCACGAGGACGTGTACGACGAGTTCAAACGCCGGTTCGTCGACGTGGCACAGCGGGTCGCCGTCGGTGACCCGCTCGACGACGAGACGTTCATGGGGCCGCTCATCGAGTCTGCCCACCTGGAGAAGGTCCAACGGTACAACCAGATCGCCCGCGACGAGGACGTGAACGTCCTGGTCGACCGGGAGGGGTTGGACGACAACGAGATTCCCGCGGGCCACGCCGACGGGGAGTGGATCGGCCCGTTCGTCTACGAGGCCGACCCGTACGCCGACTTACGATGCACCAGCGAGGAGGTGTTCGGGCCACACGTCGCCTTGCTGGAGTACTCTGGCGGGATCGAGGCGGCCGTCGAGATCCACAACGACGTGGAGTACGGACTCGCGGGGGCGGTCATCTCCGAGGACTACCGCCAGCTCAACTACTACCGCGACAACGCCGACGCGGGGCTGGCGTACGCCAACCTCCCGTGTATCGGCGCGGAAGTGCAGCTGCCGTTTGGCGGCGTGAAAGGCTCCGGCAAGGGCGCCCCGAGTGCGCGTGAGGCCATCGAGGCCGTCACCGACCGCACCGCCTGGACGCTCAACAACAGCAAGGACATCGAGATGGCACAGGGGCTGTCGGCGGAGATTCTGACGGAAGACGACTGACGCCGACCCGCTCGCGTCTGCGGCCGACCGCCGTTCGCTGGCGACGACCACTGTCTCGGAGGTCGACGACTACCGTTCTCTGACGACGACAAACTCCGCCAAGTCGCGCAGGTAGCCACGAGCGTCCGACTCGCCGACGCCCGCGGTCTCTAAGGCCGCGAGCGCCTCGTCGGCCTCCGTTCGAGCGCGTTCGTTGGCCGCTTCGGGCGTGAGATCCGTCACCTGGAGCACCGACGGCCGGTCCATCGCCTCGTCCTGGCCGGTCGGTTTCCCGAGCGCGTCGCCGTCGGCGGTGGCGTCCAACACGTCGTCGCGGATCTGGAAGGCGACGCCGACCCGTTCGGCGTACTCGCCGAACGCCTCGACGGTGAACCCGTCGGCGTCGGCCGCGATCGCGCCCAACTCCGCGGCCGCCCGGAACAACGCCCCCGTCTTCCGGCGCGCCAACTGCATGTAGGCGGTCTCCGAGTCCGGCTGGTCGACCAGTTCCGTCGCCTCACCCTCACCGAGTTCCACCATCGCCTCCGAGACGACCTGCATCGCGCGTTCGTCCGCCGAGAACAACCCGAACGCCTCGCCCAACAACCCGTCGGAGGCGATCAACGCCGGCCCGTGGCCGTACTCCGCCCACGCGCTGGGTGTGTTGCGGCGGACCTCCGACCGGTCGATGATGTCGTCGACGACCAACGAGGCGTTGTGGACCAACTCGACACCGACCGCGAAGTCGACGGCGTCCTGCGCGTCCCCGCCGGCCGCCTCGCAGGCGAGCAAGGTGACGGTCGGGCGGACGCGTTTCCCGCCGGCGAGCGCGACGTGTTCCACCTCCGCCGACAACGCCGGCGGCTCGACCGCCCCGGTCACGTCCTTCAGGCGGTCGTTGACCATCGCGACCCGTCGCTCCAGATACTCCATCGTCTCCGACGACGTGACAGAGCGGCAAGAGAGTAGCGGAGTGTCCGGGAGACCCTTCCCGTCAGACTTAGTTGTGAGGCACACGACGTACAGTTGTGAGCAGTACAGCCAGTCTTTCCTCGGCAGTCCGTCCGCTCGCCAGGCTCTTCTGGCGTACCGCCTCGGGGACACTGGCGCGGGCCGTCGACTTCGTCTTCGGGCTCATCTTCGTTCTTTACGCCGTGAGAGTGGTCCTGTCTCTCTTCCCACTCGGTCTGGGTAGGTTGACCCCTGTCGATCCTTCGCTGTTCGTCTACATCGTCGCCGCAGTTCTGTTTATATGGCAGTTCTTCCTCCAGGCTATCGTATTCTCTGAGAACTGGTTCGAGAGTTCAGACGGCGACAGCAGTTGGTTCACACGAGTCGTCACTGGCTACTACAGAGCGATTTACACAGCCGTCACGGTCGGGGTCTCGGGGTTCATTGCAGTGCAAGCCGACGCCGTCGGAATGCTGTCGGTCGGGCTCGCTGTCGCCGTCTGTCTCCCACCCGCCGAGACCGCTCTCTCACGCCGATGGAACGTGACACCGTTCGGACTGGTAGCGTTCGTGGTGTTGCTGTGTTACGTCCCGCTGCTGTGGGTGTTGGCGATGGCACGGACTGCTGTCGTCCACACGTCTGACCGGCTGGTCGAGGCGTGGCGTGTCGTCTCTGACAGTGTCGCCGTCGCTGCCGCGGCGCCGAACCCGAGTGACGGGTCAGTGCTCGGAATCGCGGGGTCGTGGGTCAGGCATCGCGCTCGCCTGCGGTAGGCCCGTAGAACTCACTCCAGACGAATCGCCAAGCGACGACGCTCGTGCTCACTGTCACGACTCCGGAGGTTTGGAACGCTACCGCAGACGACACGCCGAGTGCGAGCACGCCGACGAGGAAGTAGAAGTATCCGAACGCGAGTCCGGCGAGGAGTCCGACACCGACCGTGGCCGCAAGGTCGACTGGATCAAACGCTCGATGCTCCCAAATCAGCACATCGGCGACTCATCCGTCCCGCCACTTCAAAATTGTACAATTCGTCGAGAGACGACTGCCGCCTCAGCCTCCAAGCTCCTCGATCAGCCCTGAGTTCTTCTCCTTGATGCCGCGGCCGACGGACACGAGGAAGTCGGCGCCAGCGGTGTCCACGTCACCGCCGCCGACCTCCTCGAAGCCGGTGACGCGCGACCGGACGGCGTTCTCGTCGAGATCGAACGCGAACGACTCGACGGGCGGGTCGACAGGCGCCCCGGCGGCGGGCCACTCCCCGCCGCGGACGGAGACGGCGAACGGCTCTTCGGTCATCTCGACGGTCGTCTCCACCTTCGAGCCGTACATCTCGTGGGTGACCTCCAGGCACCCGTCGTACGCGAGGTCGACAGCGTCCGTCGTCAGCGGCAGCTCCAGCAGAGTGGCGACGGCCGGGAAGTAGTCCAGCCCGTTGACGGAGTTGAGCGCCAGCAGCGCCGTCGGCTCCAGCGACTCGAACAACGTCGTGACCGCCTGGACGTACACGTCGTGGTTGAACTATCACACGCCAGTCTGGACTCGTCTGCTAGCAGGTCGGACCAGCAGCGCCGGTTCGGCTGTCGGTGATCTCACGCTCTGGCCCGCGTGGGTGCGGCGCGTCGCGTTCACGGTCGCCGTCCCGTGAGGGGGGCGCCTCCGCGCTACCTCTCGGGTGGGTCTGCCGACTCAGCGTCACTCCCCGTCGTCGTCGGTGCCGTCCACGTCCGGGAACGAGATCAGGTTCTCCCGCCCGAGTCGGAGCTTGTCGATCTGGTCCTCGTCGGCCATCGCCGACAGCAGCTGTGACACCTTCGCGTCCGACCAGCCGGTCTCGGAGACGATGTCGGCCTGTCGCATCCGGCCGCCGTTCTGCTCCAACAGGTGTTCCACCCGTTCCTCGTCCGAGAGGAGCTCCGGGTCCAGGTCGGTGTCCGTCTCCGGCTCGCCGGCTGTCACAGACGGGTCGTCTGTGTCGGCCGTCGACTCGGCGGCTCCATCGTCCGACGCCGACTCGGACACGGCACCGTCGGCCGACTCTCCGTCGGCGTCTGTTGTGTCGGGTGAGTCGAGCGCTGCCCCGCCGTCCCCGTCGTCGGTCGAGTCGACGCCCGCGACGCCACCCAGTCCGCCCTGGTAGGCGACCAATGCGACGACCGCGGCGGCGAGCGCGATCACGACCGCGCCGAAGGCGACGACATTATTCGTCCCACGGGGTGGGGTTGGTGTCGGTGACAGCGTCGTCGTCTGTGACCGTGTCGCAGTCGTAGTCGCAGTCGGAGACGACGTTGTCGGCGTCGGCGGCTTCGTGGTCGTCGGTGCGAGCGTGTACGTCACGTCGACCGGCTCTGCAGTGAGGTCACGCGGCCCGACAACGCGGATCTCGAAGTCGGTCAACGGGTAGTTGGTGGAGGTGATTCGGGCGTCTGCAACTGTCTCGACGACTAACACCTGGTCGGCGTCGACCCGCGGGAGCCAGGTGTTGGCCCCCTCCTGGAACACGTCTCGGACCCGGAAGGTGCTGTCACCCGTCTCCTGTGCGAAGTTCGTCCACCGGAACCGCAACACGAGCACACCGGTCGTCTGGTTGCGGAGCCCGCCGTCTCGGGAGACGTTCTGGATCGTCATCGGCCGCCCGGTCGTGTCCGCGGTCGACGCGGCCGCCCGCCGCCAGGCCGCGGCGTTCGGGCCGACGGTCGCGTCACCGGCACGGTACGTGGCGACGAACCCCTCGAACGCCTCCCGTTCGGCGCCGCTGTCGAGGTCGTACAGTGTCCTCACAGTCCACTGTGCGTCTCCGTCACGGGTCATCGACGCCCGGAACAACGTCTGGCGTGTCTCGACCTGTGTGAGCGACCGCCGGCTGTCGACGGCTCTCGCCGAGTCGGCGGTCGTCGACACTCCCTTCGCCGAGGCGGCCGACTCACCCGCCGGAGCGACCGGCCCGCCGGCGTCGGGCGGGGGCGGCTGTCCGACGGCGGCCGGAATCAGGAGGAGGAGGACCAGGAGCGAACAGAGAGCGGGGCGCCGCATTGTCGTCGTGTGGTTACTGCGCCCGTAAAAAACGCTTTCCATCGTCAGGGCGGGGCGGGAAACGCCAACCGGCGACCGTGTAGTCCATTTTATGTGTGAGGCCGAAGAAGCCAGTCGCGATGCGACTCAGCGCTGCCCTCCTCGCGGCCCTCCTGGTCGTCGCTGCGGTCGGTCACGGTGTGACCGCCGCGGGGTCGTCGGCTGTCCCAGCGACACCCGACACCACGACGGCTCCGGCCGCTCTCGACGCGTCGCCCACACCAGCCCAGTCGTCGGTCGGGTCGTCACCGTCGGTGGCGGTCGACACAACGGGGGCGACCCTTGGCTCCGTCCGCTCGACCGCGTTGGCACCGAACAGTCCACACACGACAGCCGAGCGAGTCACCGACGACGACAGCGACGGACCGAACGTCTCTCGCGTGTTGACACTCCCCGCAGCGGCCGTCGGCGCCAGAAACGTCACGGCAGTCACCGTCGACACGGCCGGGGCGACGGGGCTGGGCAGTGACGCGGTCGAGACCCGGGTCGGGACGAACGCACTAGCGTCCCGGCTGGGGGTGACGCGGGGCGAAGCCCGGCGAGAGTTGTTGGGTGACGCCGTCGACAGGTTGGCCAACGAGACGGCGACGCTCGAACGTCGACAGGCGACCGCGATCAGATCGTACAACGCCGGCGAGACGACGACACGCGAGTTCCTCGCGGCAGTCGCACGGATCGACCGCACTGCGACGTTGCTCGAACGCCGGGCGGTGTTGTTGCGGAACGTCAGCCGGGAGACGTTCGCCGAGGGGAGTCCCATGGCCGACAACATCTCCCGGACGCGGTCCAGCCTTCGACGGTTCCAGGGCCCGGTCCGTGACCGGATCAGCGCTTCGGTCACCGGGCGGAACGACCCGGCACGGGTGTTCGTCGCGACGACCGAGCAAGGGGTCACACTGAGCACCATCGACAACGGGACGTACGTCAGAGAGGTGTACCGCGGGTTCCTCTGGAACAACGGCGGAACCGGGCTCACCGGTGCGGAGGTGTCGAACGCGGTCAGCGAGGCGTACCCGGAGATCTGGGAGACGCGCAACCGGACCAGCGGCACCGGGTCGGCCGACGCGTTCGTGCTCACCGTCTCACACCCCGACGGACGGTTGGACGCACACGTCCGCGGGGAGAACAGACGGGTGTTCCGCGAGGTTCAACGGCTCCCGTTGTCGACGTACCCGACCGGCCCGTCGACCAACCGGTCGCTCAACGGGCTCGTGATGCGGGTCGACCGGACGTACCCCGGCGGCCCGCTCCGGGTGAACGTCACCGACCAACGGACGGGTGAGCCGGTGAACACGAGCGTCGCGATCAGTCCCATCGGTGGCCCGGGGCTCGTCACAGTCGGCGAGACCGGTGCCGACGGGGTGCTCTGGACGCTCGGCGGCGGCGGGAACCAACAGGGGTACACGATCACCGCCAGCCAGTTCGACGGACCGGGTGTCGTCGTCGTGGTGACGGGGCCGTCCGAGCCGACGACGGTGGCGGACGCTCGGGGGTGACAGATAATGAGTGACGACACCATCTCGGGCGGCACGAGCGAACAGACCGACGACGGGGTCCCGATCCACGCGGCCGCCTGCGTCTCGCTGGTCGTGTACGGTCTCCTGGCCGCAGTTGACGGGGCGGTGCGCGCGTCGAACGGCGGGCTCGGCTTCGCGGCCGGGGGGACACTCGTCAGCGGGGGCGGGGTTGCCGCTGTGGCCGTCTACGCGCTGATCGGCGACACGACGGAGTTCGACGGCTGGTACGGAGTGGCCGTGGTCCTTGGGGTGGCGGCGTACGCGGTCGGGACCGTCATGCAGGTGCTCTCGTAGTCGTTCCCCACACCGGTCAGTCTGCCTCACGGTACGCCTCTCTGGCGGCGACGCGGACGCGGGTCGCCGTGCCGTTCTCACCGACGACGGCAAACACCGCACGATTCTCCCGGACGAACCGGACACCGCCGGCGGAGACACTCTCGTTGCCCGTCGGCACCGGCACGGAGACACTCCGGTTGTCGCGTGTCAGGTTCAGTCGGAACGGTGACGCCGCGTCCGCGGGGGCGTCAGTCGCGACCAACGAGACGTTCCAGCCTGCGACACGCGGCTCCGCCCGTGCCGGATCGGAACGGTGTGCTAGCCGTCGCTCGCCGTCGTGTGTGAGTGTCACTCGGTATACCGTCGGGCCGCCGGCGGCGCTGAAGCCGCGTCGGGTCACCCGCACCTCCTCGCGCCAGCCGACACCGCCGACGACGACCCGGCGGTCGCCCGCAAACGCCAGCCGCCCCTTCGAGACCGCGGTCGTCCAGACATGACGGTCGGGGTTGCGGACGATCACCCCCGAGGTGTTCACGTCCGTCGACAGCCCGAACGCACCGACGTCGATCACCGACACCATCCCGTTTTGAACGTCCTCGGCGTAGGTGACGCTGTACCCGCTGATCTCGACCGGCTCACCCGGGAGTTCGTCGTCGTCGACGGTCGTGAGGTTCGCTAGGGTGGCCGGACCAGCCATGGCGGCGACGGCCAGCAGAAGCACCAGGAGCGCGACCGGGGCGAGAAACGACGGTCGAGAGTCGGTGTCGTCGACACCGGCGAGCCGGCGCTCGCCGCCGGGGCGGTCCGCCGACCCGCCGTCGGTCCGCACCGCCTGGAGTCGTGCCGAGAGGGTCGTACCGCTGTCGACGCCGACGGCCGCCACCACCGCCGCGAGCAGGACGACGAGCGCCAACCCGACCGCACGGAACAGGACGTACTCCCCACCGCCGAGGAACCAGTAGACGGCCCAGAGGTTCTGGCCGACCGCGACCAACAACGCGCCGACGAACAGCCGGCCAGGGGTGGGGAGCTGTCGGCCACGGCGCAGTGCCAACCACCCCGCAAGGAGGATTCCGGTCAGGAGTCCGAGCGCGTGCCCCTGGATCGCCACGTCGGCCCACCACGGGGTGATGAACGCCGGTCGGCCGGAGGCGGTCAACAACGGGTCACGGAGCGCGCGGTAGGCGAGCCTGATCCCGTCGCTCACCACCAACGCCGCGACCGTCGACAACGGGTAGTAGACGAGCGCGAAGCCGGCGAAGGCGAACACGACACCCGAGAAGCCGATCACGGGGCCGAGCGCGAACGCCGCCGTCGCGACGCCGACACCGACGACCGCGGCCGGAAACACCAGAAACGCCCGGACGTACGGGTTGCTCGCGGCGTCGGCGAACGTGTGTGCCCCGCGTTCCTCCGGGAAGTGGCCCCACGCGTACTCGACGAGCGGTGCGAACGCGAGCGTCGCGACGAGGTTACCGACGAGGTGGCCCGGCCCGGCGTGACCGAAGGCGGCCGTCACCACCCCCAACGGGGCGAGATACGACCACGCCCGGAACGGGACGACAACCGGGTTCCGCCACGCCCCGAGCCCACCCTGGAGGAACAGGTACACCGCGAGGACGACCCCCACAGAGACGAGCGTCCCCCACGGCACCCCCAACAGGAGCCGTTGCCGGAGCGTGGCAACCGGGCGGCGTCCCGCACGGCGTTCGAAGGCGACACCGGCGACGACCGCAGCGAGGAGGGCGACGACGAGCGCCCCCTGTTGTGGCAACGGCGGCAACGTCTGCCCGACGACGAACATACAGGCACTGTGCCGGGGCGTGGTATTCAATCACGGGGAGACGAGGACGGGCAGGCGGGAGCCAGCGTCGGCGGACTCCGGCTCCGGGTTTTATCCCGTCGGCCGTCGCCGGTGGCGTGTGGACAGTGATCTGACGCGACGCGGACTGGTCGGGGCGATCGCTGCCGGCGCGACGGCCGGCGGGTTCCTCGGGCCGGTTCGTGGCTACCTCTCCGGGTTCGCACCGTTGTCGGGTGGGGTGTGGCGGACAGCCCGTGCCGAGACGCCCGACGCCGTCGACTCACCGTACGGCACCGCACAGCTCCGCCACGACGACCACGGTGTCGCCCGTGTCGAGGGAGACTCCGAGGCGGCGGTCTACTTCGCGACCGGCTACGCACAGGGACGCGACCGGTTGTTCCAGATGGATCTCCAACGCAGACAGATGCGGGGCCAGCTGTCGGCCGTCGTCGGCACAGCGACGGTCGACAGCGACCGCTTCCACCGGCAGATGGACTTTGTGGGCGCCGCGAGCGCGACCTGGGACCGGGTCGGCGACACGGAGGTCGGGCCGTTGGTGGAGGCGTTCTGTGACGGCGTGAACCGCGCCCGCGAGGATCACCCGCTCCCCGTCGAGTTCCAACTGCTCGACGCGGAGCCGGCGCCGTGGACGCCGACGGACGTGATGCTCGCGGAGAAACAGATCGCCTGGGGCCTCACGGGGAACTTCCAGAGTCTCCGGCGGGAGACGCTCGCCGCCGAGGTCGACCCCGCGGCGGTCGCGGAGTTGCTCCCACGGCGGCTTGACCACGACGCCACGATCCTCGGCCACCCGGGTGCGACGGAGTCGTTCTCGCCGGCCCCCGAGCGGGTCGAGACGAACGCCCAAAAAACGAGCACGGCGGGAACACGCACACCGTTCACCGACCGCGAGCCGACCGCGACACACCCAGAACTCGCGGGTGCGCTGTCGGCACAGGAGCCGCCGCCGTGGGCCGGCTCCAACTCCTGGGCCGTCGGCGGTGACCACACCGAGTCGGGGGCGGCACTGCTCGCGAACGACCCACACCTCACCCTGCAGGCGCCGCCAGTGTGGTACGAACAGGTGCTCTCGCCGCCGGGGTACCGCGTCCGGGGGGTGACGTTCCCGGGTGTGCCGCCGGTCGTCATCGGGGAGAACGACCACGGCGCGTGGGGGTTCACCAACGCCAACGCCGACGTACTCGACTGCTACCGCTACGAGACCCGTGCCGACGGAACGGAGTACCGCTACGGCGACGAGTGGCGCGCCTTCGAGACGGACGACCAGACGATCCCCGTCGCCGACGGCGACGACCAGACAGTGACCGTCCGGCGGTCCGTCCACGGTGTCGTGTTGGACCGCGCGGCCGACGGTGACGAGCTCCGGCCGGCGGTCGGGGTCGCCTGGACCGGGCTGTCGGCGACGGACACCACGCTCGCGGTGCGGGACCTCAACCGTTCGACCGGTGTCGATGACGCCGCGGACGCGCTCCGTCGGTTCGACGAGCCGACCCAGTGTTGTGTGTACGCCGACCGGGACGGCGAGATTCTCTACCGCGTCACGGGGAAGGTACCGATCCGGCGGACGGACGGGGAGCCAGTTTCCGGCGATCGGGTGTTCGACGGCTCCGCCCGCGAGGGGGAGTGGCCCGGCTACACCCCGTTCGGGGAGTCGTCGTGGGACGGCGCGATCCCCTACGCGGAGATGCCACACGTCCGGAACCCAGAGTACGTCGGCACCGCCAACCAACGGGTCGTCGACGACGGCGACTACCCGCACTACCTCGCGGCGTCGTACAGCCCGCCAGACCGCGGGCGGAGGCTCTGGGACCGGCTCGACGCGTTCGTCGACCGTGGCGACGTGACGCCCGAGGACCTCCGCGCGCTCCAGGGTGACGTGGTCTCGGAGCGCGCCCGCCGGTTCCAGTCCGTGCTCGCGGAGAGCCGGTCGGCGTTGCCGACTGCTCTCCAGTCGGTGGTCGACGAACTGACCGCGTGGGACGCTCGTCTCGACCGCGACTCGCGGGCCGCGTTGGTGTTCAGCAGGTTCCTCACACACTACCGAGCGGCGGCCGTCGAGCCGGTGTTGGCCGACGAGCTCGACGACCGCCGGGACCCCGGCGAGTACACCCCCAACGACTGGGTGTTGGCGGGGCTCCCCCCAGAGTCGCGGTGGTTCCCCGAGGGGCGGGCGGCGGCCGTCGAACGCGCGCTCCGGGCGGCCGTCGAGGAGATCGACGCGAACGACTGGGCGGTGTACGGCGACGCCCACCAGACGACGGTGACACACCCGTTCGACCGCGGCGGGCTCAACTACGACGCCCACCCGACGGACGGGTCGGCGGCGACGTTGTTCAACGTCCACGACGCGGCCGACGCCGGCAGTAGCTGGCGGCAGGTGTGCCCGTTGGACGACCGGGAGTCGCGGTGTATCCTCCCCGGCGGGAACGACGGCTCGCCGTTCGGAGCCAACTACGGTGACCAACTGCGGGCGTGGGCCGACAACGAACTCAAACGGATGGACCGCACACAGCGTGGCGAACTGACTGTCTCCTTCGGGGGTGAGGAGTGACCGACACTGACAGCCGCACGGCGACTGACGACAGCGCGGCGGTGACCGACGGCGGTGCGCCAACTGCGGAGAAAGCGCCGACAACGGGTCCGCTCGCGACGCTCCGCGGGCAGTCCGGGCGGCGACGACTGGTGACGCTCGCGGCCGTCGTGGTCGGGGTGGGGGTCGCGTGGTTCCACTGGCTCGGGTTGGTCGTCGGCGCGGCACTGGTCGCGCTCCCACAGCGGTCGTTTCGGCTGGGCCTCGCGGCGGGGGTCGGCTTCGGTGCTGTCGCGGTCGTCGTGAACGTCGCCTTACTCGTCGCGAGCGGGCCGGCGGCACTGGCGACCGCGCTCGCGATGACGCAGGTGTTCGGGGTGAGCGTCGCCGCACCCCTGGCCGCCGGCGTGGTCGGCGGGCTGGTGCGTGGTGTCGTCTGACGACCACGACGGGTCAGTGTTGACGCCTACAACGAGTCGGTGTTGACGACCACGACGGGTCAGTGTTTTCAGTCGGCAGTCGCTGGACACGGCCGAGACAGATGTCTGGTCTCCGTGTGCTCGTCGTCTGTGTGCTGGTCGTCCTCGCGGGCTGTGGCGGACTGCCGTTCGGCGGCTCCGACGACGGGACGCCGACGCTGGCAGAGGTTGCCGAGTCGACACCGACGGCAGAGACGACCGCGACGCCCACGCCGGACCGGACGACTACGGCCGGAGGGAACACGACTGACGCCGACACGGCCGGGACGAACCGGACGACACCTGCCGAGGAGAGCGGCAACGAGAGTGGCGCGGCGGACAGTCGGGAGCGCGACGGACGAGAGGTTGGTGAGGCCATCGTCGGGAGCGGAGCGAACGCGACGGTGGAGGGTGGCCGAATCTCCTCTGATCGGCTCGTCAGCGCGCACCGCGCGTACTTCCAGCGGGCGGAGTCCGCAACCCGCGTGGAGTGGGGAACGGTGCGACTGGAGATCGGAAACGTCTCCGAGGCGGTGACAGTGAACGGCACCGGCCAGCCGGCCGCCGGGGTGAGTGTCGCGCGGACAAACGACTCGACCGACTGGTTGCGGACACAGTCGTTGCTCGGCGGGGAGATCGAGCAGTTCCTCGGTGACGACGCCGCGTTCGTCGGGAACGCGACGCAGGTCGCGGTCCGCGGCGACCGGTCGGCGGCCGCCGAGCGGCTCCGCGCAGGCGGGCTGTCGAACGACTCCGCGCCGGGGTCGTACCGCAACGCCAGCGGCGCGGTGTTCGACAAGACGACCGCGACCGACGGTGAGGGGTACGACTACTCGTACAACCCCGCCGACAGCCAGTTGGCGAACCGGACGACCGGCAACGTCACCGACACGTTCCTCCCGACGCTGTCGGCGACGAACCTGACGTACCGCGGTGCGGGGAGCGTCGCCGGCTTCGAGGGGTACGTCTACGACGGCAACGGGACCGCGGCCGTCGACACCGACGAACTGGTGTTCGCCGGCAACGTCACCGGATTCGACACCACGGTCGTCGTCGCGCCGGCGGGGTACGTCCGGTACGTGAACGTCACCTTCGAGATCGAGACGGCGACCGGCACCGCCGGCCAGTCGTTGGAACGCGCGATCGTCCGGGTTAACGACACCAGTGTGACGCCGCCCGCGTGGTTGGACCGCGCCCGAGCGAACCCGGAACGGACGCTCCTCGATTTCGGCGACGACACCGATTCCGGCGGGTTCGAACGGACAGACGAGGCCTCCGAGACGGTCACATTCGACGAGGGGACCGCCACGCTGAACGTGAGCTTACGACAACCGACCCTCGACCCGCGTGCGGCGATCACGGAGACTGCACGGTTCCAGACCGGGGCGATCGAGCGGCTCCGGGCCGGTCCCGTCGCCCGCTACGACTACGCCGAAGACGCACGGAAGGTGACGATCACGCTGACGTACGCCGACGACCAGGTGCCCGGGCCGGAGTCGAACCTCACCGCGGTGGTCTGGAACCGCGAGCAACAACGGTTCGTCCCGGTCGACGCCCGGATCGACACGGCGACGAACACGGTGCGGATCACGCTCACCGGCGACGCGGTCGACGCCTCACGCAACCGCGCGGTGGCCGTTCTGGACTACGAGCGCTACCTGGCGTTCCTCAACGAGGCGACGTGACACGGCGTATCGACAGTCCGACGCGCGATCTCCGTTGCCATCTGTGTCACAGCGCGGTCACGTCGCGCAACACACGCTCACGGCCGTTGACGAGCGCGTCCTCCAAGGCCGTCCGGACCGGGCCGGGGTCGGCCGGACCGCCGGCGGCGGCGACGGAGCCGACAGAGTCGGGGTCGAACGCAACACCGAGCGCGTCGTACACGGCCGCGAGCACCCCACGGATCGACGCGCGGTCGGCGACGGTGACACTGCCGGCGACGAGCGCCGCCTCGCCGCGAACCCGTTGTGCGATGCCGGCGATCTTCCCGCCGCCGGTCGCGCGGACGGAGTAGTCGCCCGGACAGAAGCTCTCCGGCGGCTCTCCGCGCTCGACGGCCGCGCCACACGCCCGGAGCGCGTCGACGACCGTCTCGACGGCCGTCGCGTAGCGGTCGTCGAGCCCGGTCCGCGCGTCGTCGGTCGGCACCGCGTGCGCGAACGCCAACGTCGAGCCGGCGTACGCGACCGCCCGGCCGCCGACCGACCGCTCAACCGGCGGGAACCCCTGGTCGGCGGCGGCCGTCCGCGCCGTCTCGTAGCCGTCCGCGCGGCTGTCTCGCCGGCCGAACGCCAACTGTTGGCCGGGCGTCCACACCCGGACGGCTGGGGTGTCCGTCTCGGCGGCGCGTTCGACCATCGCGCGGGTCGCGTCGCGGTCGGCCTCGCGGGTCGCCCGGCGGCCGCGGTAGACGCGCACCGCTCGTCTGCCGGTCACGGGCTGCAGTCTGTTCCGCGGAGGCTAAGCGGTTCCGACACCGACCACACACATGGACGTGGTGTCGTTGCCGTCGTCTGTCGTCGGCCGCTACCGCCGGTTCTCGTTGTACAACTCCCCGTACCCGGCACACGACGCCGGCCACGGGATCGATCTCTACCCCGCGAGCAACGTCGGCGTCTCCCCGGTCGCCGGCGAGGTGTTGGACACCCGCACGGTCGGCTGTCCAGACCGGTCGTACGCCGCCAGCAACGACCACCTGATCCTGATCGACACTGGCGTGAACGACGAGGGGTCAGCCGACGCCGGCGGAGGTGGTGCGGTCGCGCGTGTGCTCCACGTCGACCCCGCGGTTTCGGCCGGCGACCACGTCGCCGTCGGCGATCCGTTGGGGGAGATGGTGCGGTCGGGGTTCTTCGGCCCGTGGGTGGACAACCACGTCCACGTCGACTTTCGTGACCCCGAGGAGAACCTCTATCGTGCCAGCGGCTCGCTCCCGGTCGCAGTCGAGACGCCGGTCGTCCCCGCGCCGTGGGACGGCACCGGCCGTGTCGTCGACACCGGCGAGACGTACGCGGTGTTGGACGCCCCGGCCCACCCCGCGCCAGACGGGGAGACGTACGCCACGCTCGCGTCCGACGGTGGGGTGCCACTCGACGGCGGGCTCCCACACTACACCGGCGGTGGGCGGCTGGACCGCACGCTGGACGGACGGGTGGGGACGGACACGCGGGCGGAGATAGACGGCGAGCCGGAGGCGCTGTTGTTTCTCGGGGAGACGGTTGGACACGGGAGCGCGCGGACGGTCACGTGGACGGACACGCGGGTGACGGTCGACAGGGAGCCGGTGACGGGGCTGTCGTTGTTCGCCTCCCGCGAGCCGGGCTTTGGCGCGAAGATCGTCTCCCGGCCCGACGCCGGCCAGCCGAGCTTCTCCGTCGGCGAGACGGTGACGGTGACCGTCGAGTCCGTCGAGACGGCCGAGCGGCTGGGGTAGCCGACAGGGAGACACGGCAGACGGATTTATCTCGTTCGGTGGCGTGACCTGCGGTCGTGCAGTCACCGGATCGTCCGGTCGTCGCCTGCGTCCTCGCGGGCGGCACCGGGACACGGCTCTACCCCGCCGCCCGGTCGGACCGCCCGAAACAGTTCCTCCCGTTGGCCGGCGAGCGGTCGTTGCTCGCCCGCACCCTCGACCGGACGGGCTTTGCGGACGCGACGGTTGTCGCGACGCGTGACCGGTTCGCCGACGCCGTCCGGGAGCGCGCCCCGACCGCCGAACTGCTCGTCGAACCGGCCGCGAAAGACACCGGGCCGGCGACGGTGTTCGCGACCCACGAGATCGCGCGTCGTCACGCCGCGGGCGCGCTGCCGGTGCCGGCCGACAGTCCCGCGCCGGTGGTGGTGTTCCTCCCCGCAGACCACCACGTGCCGGAGCCAGAGGCGTTCGAGACGGCGTTGGCGAACGGCGCGCGGGTCGCCGCCGACACCGACCGGCTCGTCACGTTCGGTGTCGCCCCCACCCGGCCGGAGACGGGGTACGGCTACATCGAGGCCGGGGCGGAACACGACGGCTACCACGAACTCGCGGCGTTCCACGAGAAGCCGGACGACACGACCGCCCGGGCGTACCTCGACGCCGGCCACCGGTGGAACGCCGGGATCTTCGCGTGGACCCCGGGTGCGCTCCGGCGAGCGGTTCGCGAGTCACCGTTGACGGGGATGCTCGACCCGCTCGACGCCGGGGAGCCGCAGGCGGCGTTCGAGGCGGTCGACCCCGTCAGCGTCGACAACGCGGTGATGGAACGGGCCGACGACGCCGCGGTCGTCCCCGTCGAGTTCGCGTGGGACGATCTGGGTGCGTGGGACGCGCTCACACGAGTCGTCGACACCGACGGAGACGGCAACGCACGGGTCGGCTCGTCGGTGACTGTCGACGCTACGGACAACGTCGTCGTCGCGGGCGAAGAGAGTCACGTCTCCGTCGTCGGCTGTGACGGGCTGTGTGTCGTCGCGTGGGACGGCCACACGCTGGTCGTGCCGCGCGACGACGCCCAGCGCGTCCGGGAGGTTGTCGCGCGACTCCGGGAGCGAGACACGTTCTGAGCCACTGGGGTTCGGTGCCACACCGGTCGACGGCCAGCCACACCGGTCGACGCCCAGACCACAACGCTCACACGCGCCGCCGGCGACCCACACACCGTGACCGAGAGTCTCGTCATCGGCGGCACCCGTTTCATCGGCCGTCACCTCGTCGAGGAGCTGCGCGCACACGGCCACCAGGTGACGATCTGCAACCGCGGGAACCACGACAACCCGTTCGCGGACGCCGACGGCGTCGACCACGTGGAGACAGACCGGACGGAGCGTCGCGATCTGGAGGCCGCGAAGCTGACCGTCGAACCGGACTACGTCTTCGACATGGTTGCGTACCACCCCGAGGATGTCGCGGTCGCGACGGAGGTGTTCGCGGATGTGGACGGCTACGTCTACGTCTCCTCGGGCGCGTCGTACGCGGGCGAAGAGATTCCCAAACGCGAGGGCGTGACGGAACTGCGGGAGTGTACACCAGAGCAGGCGACCGACGACAGCGGGGAGACGTACGGCAACCGGAAGGCCGAGGGTGACCGGATCGTCGCGAGCGCGGCCGAGGAGGGCGTCGCGGCGTGTGCGGTCCGGCCGTGTATCGTCTACGGGCCACACGACTACACGGAGCGGCTAGACTACTGGATCGAGCGCGTGTTGACACAGGATCGGGTGGTGGTGCCGGGTGATGGGGACAACGTCTGGCACCGCGCGTACGTCGAAGACGTGGCGTCGGCGCTGCGGGTCGTCGCGGAGTCCGGCGAGCCGGGTGAGGCGTACAACGTCGGCGACCGGCGGCTCGTCACCATCCGGGAGATGGTGGAGCTGATCGCCGACGTGGCCGAGACGGACATCGAGGTCGTCGGCGCGGGCGACCGCGAGTTGTCGGCCGCGGGGCTGTCGACGGACGACTTCGTGCTCTACCGTGAGTACCCACACGTCCTCTCGACCGCGAAACTCGCCGCGCTGGGCTGGGAGTCGACCCCGCTCCGGGAGGCGATGGCCCGGAGTGTCACCGCCCACCGCGAGTCGGACCGCGACGGGAGCAACCACGACCCCGGCCAGGCGGAACGAGAGACCGTCCTGGACGTGCTCGACACGGTCTGAGTGGATCGGCCGGGCCGTCGGGCCGTGGGTGGGGGGACTCAGCCGTTCACCACGCCCGCGAGCGTGCCGGCGGCGTCCGCGAGGAAGGCGACGCCGAACCCCGCCAACACCAGCGCGGAGCCGACAGCCACCACGGGCGCGAGTGACGACACCCGGCGACGGGCAGAGACGAGCGCCCCCGGGAACCCGGTGATCCAGACGCCGATACCGGCGAAGAAGCCGACCAGCAACGCCGGCGAGCCGGTCTCGACGACGACGGTCCCCGCCAGCGCCGACACCTCCGCGGCCGCAAACAGGTCCACCTCGCCGGGGTCCAACAACCCGACCCCGACCGTCAGCCAGAACAACACCTGGTAGGGGTTCGTCAGGGCGAGGAGAAACGCCTTACCGAACCCAGTCGAGACGAGACCGTCGTCGGGTGACCCGGAGTCGTGTTCGTCGGCGTCGCCACCGTCGAGAAAGCCAACAGAGAGCGTGCCGCGACCCCGGAGCACGGCGAACACACCCGCGTCGGCCGCGGCGCCGTAGGCAAAATAGAGCATCAGGAGACCACCGACACCGACCATCAGCCCGCGGACGGTCGGGAGGCGGTCGACGAAACCGACCACACCCAGCGCCGCGAGGACAAAGAAGACACCGTCGGCGGCCGCCGCGCCGAGTCCGGCGCGGAAGCCGGCAGTCCATCCCCGGAGAACGCTCTCCTCGGCGATGATCGCGTTCATCGGTCCCGGTGGCGCGGCGAGCGTCAGCCCGAACACCACACCCGCCGCGAGCGTCGTGGTCACTGCCACGGTATTCGGTCACGACCCACGTGGGGAAAGCGGTTGTGGAGCGCCGGCTCTTTGTCGGTGCGCGTCACAGAGCGGCGCGTGAGCGACCACGCAGACGACAGCGAGCAGGATCACAGCGGCGGCGGACACGGTCACGATCATCACGATCACGACCACGGCAACAAGCACGACCACGATCACAACCACGACAACGAACACGATCACGAGGAACACGATCACGACCACGGCCACGGCGAACGCGATCACAACCACGACGAACACGACCACAGTCACCACGCGCCGGATCTGGAGACAGTCAGTTACGCGGTCCTGACAGTGTCGAGTTCACGGACACTGGACGACGACCCGTCGGGTGACATCATCGAGTCGGCCGTCGAGTCGGCCGGCGACGAGGTCGTGCGACGGGAACTCGTCGGCGACAGCTTCGACCGGGTGCAGTCGACCGTCCACAGGCTGGCAGAGCGCGCGGATGTCGACTGCGTGGTGACGACCGGCGGGACCGGCGTGACGCCGGACGACGTGACAGTCGAGGCAGTCCGCGGAATCCTCCAGACGGAACTTCCGGGGTTCGGAGAGCTGTTCCGCGACCGCTCACGGGAGGCGGTCGGCACCGCGGTGATCGGGACGCGCGCGACCGCCGGGATCGACGACGGCGTTCCCGTGTTCTGTCTCCCCGGGTCGGAAAACGCTGCACGGCTCGGGATCGAGGAGCTGATCGTCCCCGAGGCCGCCCACCTCGCCGGGTTGGCGTCGGGTGAGGACTGAGCACAAAGCGAGACGAGACCGGCCAGACAGCCACCCGACAGCAGTCGGCGCGCGCTACCG
>ERZ1034486.37-NODE-37-length-42138-cov-5.097070_pt1 | contig 42138 bp, 41 predicted proteins | sample MGYA00520683_ERZ1034486 | MGnify/ENA primary metagenome ERZ1034486 (study PRJEB33760, sample SAMEA4777685) | hypersaline lake metagenome | biome: hypersaline environment; feature: brines | place: Spain | collected 2012-08 | depth 0 m ...
CCGCGTCGGCGGCCCGCCGCTCCCGGAGGTCGGGGAACCGGTCGAACGCACGCTCCAGTCCGGCGTCCACGTCCTCACTCTCCGGCACGGCCGCACGGACGTTCTCGGCGACGCTCAACTGCGCGAAGATCCGGCGTTCCTCCGGCACCCACCCGACCCCCCGTTGGGCGACCTCGTGGGTGTCCAACCCGACGAGCTCCTCGCCGCGGAACGTCACCGACCCCTCGCGGGGCGGGGTGAGCTGGAGGATCGACCGGAGTGTCGTCGTCTTCCCGACGCCGTTCCGGCCGATCAACGCGACCACCTCCCCCTCGTGGACCTCCAAGTCCACGCCTTCGAGGATGTGGCTGTCGCCGTAGTAGCTGTGGACGCCGTCGACCGACAGCAACGGCTCGCCGTCCGGGACGGCCGACTCGCCGCTCGGTGTCGCCGACTCGTTGCCACTCTCCGAGCCGCCGTCCGGGACAGTCGACCCCCCGTCCGTCACGACGCCTCACCCCCCGACGCGTCGCCGCCGGACCGACTGTCGTCGTCCTGCCCGTACCCGCCGAGATACGCCCGTTGGACGGTCTCGTCGTCACGAACCGCCGCCGGCGGGCCGTCGGCGATCACGGCACCCTGGCTCAACACGACCACCCGGTCAGAGACGTTCATGACGATGTCCATGTTGTGTTCGACCAACAGGACCGCGTGGTCCCGGGCCACGTCCTCGATCAGCGTGACGATCTCGTCGACACTCTCTGAGGAGACCCCGGCGTTTGGCTCGTCGAGTAAGAGCACGTCCGGGTCGCCCGCGAGCGCGACCGCCACCTCCAGTTTTCGCTTGGCGCCGTGTGACAGCGCCGACGCCGGCTCGTGGGCCCGCTCACCGAGGCCGACACGGGCGAGGATCGACGCCGCCTCCTCGCGGTAGCGGTCGAGCTGGCCGGCGTTGCGCCACGCCGTCGCCGCGTCCGGCCCGGCCGCCTGCGCGGCCACGCGAACGTTCTCCAACACGGTGCTGTTCGGGAACACGTTCGTGATCTGATACGAACGGTGGACGCCCATTGCGGCTGTCTCGTGTGGCGCGGCGTCGGTCACGTCCTGCCAGCCGTCTGTCGTCGTGTCACTGCCCGCGCCGTCGACTGTGGCGCCGCCGTCTGTCGCGGGCTCGGCGTCTGTGGTGTCGCTCCCCTCGCTTGTGACACTCCCGCCGGCCGCGGCACTCTCCCCGCCGGCTGCGACCTCGACACGCCCCTCGGTCGGGGTGAGTGTCCCCGTCAGCAGGTCGAAAAACGTCGTCTTCCCGGCGCCGTTCGGCCCGATGAGCGAGCAGAGTTCGCCACTCCCCAGCCGGAAGTCGACATCGTCGACCGCGGTCAGCCCGCCGAACCGCTTCGTGAGTCCACGCGTGCGGAGCATCCTACAGCGAGCAGTCCATCTCGTCTGCGGGAATCGTCGCCTGGTCCCCCTCAACGGTCGCCAACGACTCGCTCGGCTGCACCGACGCACCCCAGGTGTCCGCAAACTCGTCTGCCGTCGGGACGACCCCCGCGACCGTCATCGACGACTGTGCCTGGTTGTTGTACTCCTGGAACGTGTAGCCGTCCTCGCCTTTCGGCGTCTCGGCGACGGTCATCCCGCGCAGTTGGGCGGTGATGTCCTCGCTGGCCGTCGACCCGCTCTCCTCGACTGCCTGTGTCAGCGCCGACGCCGCGGTGAACGTGCCGGAAGTGAACAGGTCCGGGACGGTGTCGTAGGTGTCGGTGTACGTGTCGACGAAGGCGTTGTTGATCTCGTTGTCGTACTGGTTCCAGTGGTACCGCGTCGTGAACGGCCCGGCCTTCACGCCGTCGAGTTTCTCCTGTGTCAGCGGATCGCCGAGCACGTTCTGGAGGATCTGCCCGACGACGCTGTTCGTGATCCGTGTCGCGAACCCGCCGAACAACCGGTAGGAGTAGTCGCCCTGAAGGAACGCGGTAAAGAGGTTCGGCAGTGTCGACACAGTGAACCCGCCGACGATCCCGCCTGCGCCGGCCTCCTCTGCGTTCTCCAACAACCCCTCCCACTCGCTGTAGCCGCGGGGAACGAACCGCTCGCCGACGATCTCGACGCCCTGATCTTCCAACACCGCTCGGTAGTTGTTGACGACCGCACGACCGAACGAGTAGTCCGCGCCGAACAGGTACACCGACGACACGTCCGTCTCCTGTGCGACGTACGTCCCGCCCGAACGGGCGTCCATCGCCGTCGTCTCGGAGGCGCGAAACACCCGCTCGCTACAGGAGTCCGCACTCGAGGTCAAAGACGCCGACGCCGCCGGCCCGGCGAGGTACGGCACGTTGGCCTGCCCGACCACTGTGTCGATCACGCGCCGCGCCGCCCCCGAGGAGGCACAGCCGAACAACATGTCCGCGTCGTCGCTGGTGACGAGATTCGTCGCGGCCGTCTGTGCGGTGTCTGCCGAGAACTGCGTGTCCCGGACGATCAGCTCGTAGGTCACGTCGCCGGCCTCGACGGTCTGTGTCCCCGTCTCCGCGTTCGGGATCGGGTCGGTGTCGGTCGTGTGTGCCAGTCCGGAGTAGAACCCGTACAACGCCTGTGAGCCGTAGTACTGGAGATCGCCCGACACTGGCTGGAGCACACCGACGCGGACTGTCCCCGAGGCGTCGCCGCTCGATCCGGTTGTCGTGCCCGCCTCCGTCGGTGTCGCCGACTCCGTCTCCTCGCCGCCGCCAGAACAGCCCGCCAGCCCCGTCACACCCGCTGCACCCAGCGCTGCCAACGCTCGCCGTCGTGTCACGTGCTCTGTCATGTACGACTGTGTCACAACCAACCGACTGTCAAGAATTGCCGGGTTTACATGTAAACCGACCGTTTTCCCTCAGCGGGAGACTGCCGGGGGCAGTCTCGCGGAGGAAAGCCCAACCCAAAGCTGCGAGGCTCGGCCGAACGGGAGAACCTCGGCGCGAACGGGGAGAAACGATCCGTGAGCGGGCGCTCGGTCGAGCCTTTGGCCTTCGCTCGTGTCTGTTGTTGGGGTACCCGACCACTCCGCGACCGCACAGCGCTGCATCCACCCCGCCACCACACAACACTGCGTCCGCTCCACGACTGCACAGCACCGCTCGCCCTGGTTTTGTCGGTTTCTCTCGGTCGGTCTCCGTTCGATTTCCTGTCACTCTCTCGTCACGCCCACGCGGCCGTCGGCCGTGTCGAGTTCGAAGCCGGCGTCGACGAGCCAGTCGTGGGCGGCGCCCTCGCCGTGTAACAACAGTTCTGCGAGATCACTGGGCGTGTCGATGTCGGTTGCGAGCCGCCGGGAGTCGACCTCCCGTGTTGTCGCGTTGAGTTCCGTCGCGACCTGTCTGTGGTCTGTGATCGAGGCCCCGTGGTAGTCGGTCCTGAATCGGGGGTCGCGGACGACAATCGCGTTCGTCCCGCCACCCAACCCGGGTGCGAACACCAGGTCTGCGGGGTCGTCTGTCGGTCTCTCGCCGGGCTGTCCGTCCAGTCTTTCCCCGGTCTGTCCGCTCGGCTCGGTCAGCCGTCGGATCGCGGTGGGTGTCGCCAACGCGAGATCTGCCATCACCACCGCCAACGGCCGGTCGTGTGTCGGTGTCGCGTCTGTCACCACTGCGTCGACGGCGGTGCCCAGCGGTCGCTCGTCGACGATCTGTGACACTGATCGGTCCAACGCCGCGGTCGTGAGAACGGTCGGCTCGTGGCCCGCGGTCTCGACTGCCGCGAGCACGTCCGTCAGCATCGCGTCCGCGAACGCCCGCCGTTCGGCCGCCGAGAGCACGCCCCCCAGACGCGTCTTCGGTCGCTCGGCCGCGAACGGGACGACCACCTGGAGCGACACACTCACCCCAGCCGGTCTGTCGTCTCCTGTTGGGACCGCCAGTAGACGAACCCGCCGACGGCGAGCGCGACGACCAACAGCCCGCCACCACCCAGCAACAACAGCTGGTTGCGGTCCTGTGTGTTCTGGGTCTGCTCGGCGCTCGTCTGTGCCTCCTCTGCCAACGAGGTCGCTAAGGTGAACTCACCGCTCTCGTACGCCTTGACGGCCTGTTCGAACTTGCTCGCCGCGTCACTCGGGTTCCCCGCGGCCTCGATGGCCGACTCCGCAGACGCCATCGCCTCGCGAGCCTGCTGACTCTCGCTGGTGAACTGCTCCGTCTCGGCGGTCACCAACTCGTTGGTTCCACCACCCGGTGGCACCTGTTCGAGCCGTGCGGCGGTGAACGTCTGGTGTGGGTCGTAGCTGTACGACTCCACCGCCGGCACCTCGCCGGTGAGTTGCACCTCGACCTCGGAGACATCGTCCGCGGCGGCGACGCTCGCGCCGTCGAACGTCTGCCCGCCGAACGACTCCTGGTCGACCTTCGACCCGGTCTGGTCGTAGTAGACAACCGTCCAGGTGGGGTTCTCCAACGCGGTCGTCCCCGTCATCTCCCACTCCTCCAAGGATGGGTCCTGGTACAGCTCCGCCAGTGTGATCGTGAGCGACACCTCGTCGCCGACCGCGGCGCTGTCTGGCGCGTCCGTCTCCACCGTGGAGACGGCGACGGCGGGCACGACGGCCGCCACCAGCAACAGACACACCGCGATCGCGACACCCAACTTAGAAGAGTGATTCCAACTCGTCGTCGTCATCCTGTATCAGATCGTTGAGGTTCTCTTCGCTCTCGTCGCGAATCTCGTCGATGTTGTCCTGTGCCTCGATCGCAACCTGTTGGAGTTCCTTGATCCGTGGGACGTTTGTCACGCCCGACAACAGGATCACGCTCGCGACGAACCCGGAGCCACGCACCGGGTAGTCGCCGCCGCGGACCTCCATCGAACCGGTCTGCTCTTCGAGCCACTTCCGCCCGCGTTCGATGCCTTTCCGGTTGAGGTGGCGTGGCGGCCCGGCCATCACGAGCAACGCCCGCTCGGCACCGTCGATCTCACACGGGAGTGTCAGCCGCCCCAGCGCGGCCTTCCTGACCAACGAGGTGATCCGGTTGGTCGTGTGTGCCGTGTCGAGATCGTCGTCGCCGTCGTCGCCGGTGATCCGGGAGAGCAGTCCGCTGCTCCCGCCGCCGCCGGTCGTCTCTACCTCCTCGCGGGCGTAGCCGACCGTCGACACCCCGCCGCCTTTCAGCGTGTTGATGATCTCGGAGCTGTCGACGACGCTTTCTGCCACCTCGCCGCCCTCCTCGATCTCGCCGGCGCCAAACAGAATTCCGAACCGTTTGACGATTTCCTCGTTGATCTCCTCGTACCCCGAAGAGACGGACTCGCCGGTCTTTCGCCAGGCGTCGTTGTCGAACACCAGCAGGTTGTCCACCTCGCGGACGAACGTTTGGAACGACCGCGCCGCGTTGAGCGTGTAGATCCCGCCCTCGTCGGAGCCCGGCAGGATCCCCAGTCCGTACACCGGCTCCGTGTAGATCCGTTTGAGGTGTTTCGCCAACACCGGTGAGCCGCCAGAGCCACTCCCGCCGCCCAACCCGGCGACGACCAGAAACGCGTCGACCTCGTGGACCGGGATGGAGTCGATTGCCCCCTGGACCTCGTCGATGTCCTCCTCGGCAATCTCTGCGCCGAGCTCGTTGTCTGCCCCGACGCCGTGTCCCTTCACGCGGGACTGCCCGATCAACACCCGGTTGTTCTCCGGAATGTGTGTTAGCCCCATCAGGTCGGCTTTCGCCGTGTTGACGGCGACGGCCGCACGGACGATGTCGGTGTCGTTTTTCTTGTCGTACTCGACAAACTTGTCGACGATTTTCCCCCCCGCCTGTCCGAACCCGATCAGTGCCAATTTCATGGGTCTCCCGCCATTGGTGGGGAACCAGTTGGACCACAGATAAAAGGATTGTGTTGACTGAACGACGACTGTCTGACGCTCGTCACGCTCTGCGTCGGAGAATCCGGTGACGGCGCCACGCCGTCCGGCGGAACATGACGGCGCCGAGCGTCTGCCGAGTCGCTACGCTACCCTGTAATTTAAGTACCTTGTGCGGTCCGTTGTTCGCTCTGTCGAATCTCTCTGCGGTTCGACACTGGAACTATACCGCAGACGGCTGCACGCACTCCGAGCGCCACCGCCGACTCCCCCCCGAGCACCCCCGTCGTGTGTCGCCCCAAGCGCCACCGTCGCGTGTCGCTCCGAGCGCCACCATCGTGTGTCGCTCCAAGCGCCACCATCGTGTGTCGCTCCAAGCGCCGTTCTCAGCGCGACTGGAGGTAGTCGTCGAGCCGACGCAGGTCGGACTCGGCGGCACCGAACGCGGACACGTCGTTACGACGGGTGGTGTTGTCGAACTGGAGCGAGCGGTACTGGTCGGCACCCATCGGGCCGCCGACGGCGCCCATCACGCTCAGTCCGACCTTCGCCAGCCCCATCGGCAACGGGACGATCCCGACCGACCGCCCCTCGGCGTCGTACACCTGTTCGGTCACCTCTCGGAGTGTCAACACCTCTGGCCCGCCGAATTCGTACGTCTCTCCCTCGTGGTCGTCGTTCTCGACGCCGTCCGCGACCATCGGCGCGAGGTCTTGGATCCAGATCGGTTGGAACCGGGTGTCACCGCCGCCGGGCAACGGGTACAACGGGACCCCCGGCGCGAACCACCCTTTCAGCTTCTTCGTGAAGCCGACGAACTCCCCGCCGTCGCCGAAGACGACCGACGGACGGTAGATCACGCCCGGAACGGACGAGGCCCGGACGAGTTCCTCTGCCTCTCCTTTCGCGCGGATGTACGCCGTGTCGCCGTCCGAGTCGGCCCCCAGCGCCGACAGCTGGACGAACCGCTCCACGTCCGCGTTCTCGGCGGCCCCGAGCAGGTGTTCCGTCCCGCCGCGGTGGATCACGTCGTGCATTCGGTCGCCGCCGTCGGGTTTGAACAACGGCGACAACGCGACGAGGTTGACTACCACGTCGTGGCCGGGGACGACCTCGTCGACCGCCGTGGCGTCTGTCACGTCCAGTCGGACGGTGGCGACATCCCGTGGGAGGTCGGCGTCTCCCGGTGATCGGGAGGCGGCCGTCACGTCGTGGCCCCGCTCTGACAGCTCTCGACAGAGGTACGATCCGACGAAGCCCGTGCCGCCGGCGACGAGTACGTCCATACCTCGGGCGAGTGGAGGGGTGAACCTAAATCGTACGGACCGTGATGGGGGTGTCCCATCGGCTCCGAAACGTTCTTCTGGGCTCCTGTCACACCGTCGGTATGCCAACACCCGAGACGGGGTACGACCCGTCACTCGGTCGGAAGTTCGTCTTCGTCACCGGCGGGGTGATGTCCGGACTGGGGAAGGGGATCACCGCCGCCTCCACCGGACGACTGCTCGCGGACGCCGGCTTCGACGTGACCGCGGTGAAGATCGACCCGTATCTCAACGTGGACGCGGGGACGATGAACCCGTACCAACACGGCGAGGTGTACGTCCTCAAGGACGGCGGTGAGGTTGACCTCGACTTGGGAAACTACGAACGGTTCCTCGGGGTGGACATGACCTCCGACCACAACGTGACGACCGGGAAAGTGTACCAGGAGGTGATCGAACGCGAACGGAGCGGCGACTACCTCGGCGACACGGTCCAGATCATCCCGCACGTCACCGACGACATCAAGCGTCGCATCCGGGAGGCCGCCGCCGGCACGGATGTGTGTATCGTCGAGGTCGGCGGGACGGTCGGCGACATCGAGGGGATGCAGTATCTAGAGGCGCTCCGGCAGTTCGCTCACGAGGAGGACGACGAAGACATCCTGTTCACCCACGTCACGCTCGTCCCGTACTCGAAGAACGGAGAACAGAAAACCAAACCCACTCAACACTCCGTGAAGGAGCTCCGGTCCATCGGGCTCCAGCCCGACGTACTCGTCGGGCGGTGTGAAGACCACCTCGCAGACAGCACCCGCGAGAAGATCGCGCTGTTCTGTGACGTGCCCACCGACGCCGTCTTTTCGAACCCGGACGTGGCGGACATCTACCACGTCCCGCTGACCGTCGAGGAGGAAGGGCTCGACCAGTACGTGATGGAGCAGCTGGAACTGGCCGAGGAGGCGCTCCCGCGCTCGGAGCGTGACGACAGGTGGCGAGAACTCGTCACCCGCGACCGCACCGGGGAAATCGAGATCGCGTTGGTCGGTAAGTACGACCTCGAAGACGCCTACATGTCCGTCCACGAGGCGTTGAAACACGCCGGCCAGAAGTGCGGTGTCAACGTGAACGTCTCGTGGGTCGACTCCGACGAGATGTTGGACCGTCACGCCGAGCGGCTCCGTGACGCCGACGGCGTGGTCGTCCCCGGTGGGTTCGGCTCTCGCGGCACCGAGGGGAAGATTGAGGCGGTGCGGTACGCCCGCGAGAACGGCGTGCCGTACCTGGGGCTGTGTCTCGGCTTCCAGATGGCGGTCGTCGAGTACGCCCGGAACGTCCTGGATCTCGACGGCGCCCACTCCGCCGAGATCGACGAAGAGACACCACACCCGGTGATCGACCTCCTGCCGAGCCAGACGGAGCGTGAGGAGATGGGTGGGACGATGCGACTCGGGGCACACGTCACGGAGATTGAGGCCGGGACACTCGCCAACGAGGTGTACGACGACACCCGGTGTACGGAGCGACACCGCCACCGCTACGAGGTGAACCCGACGTACATCGACGACCTGGAGTCGGGACCCCTCCGATTCTCGGGGAGCGCCGGCCGCCGGATGGAGATCGTCGAACACGACGACCACCCGTTCTTTCTCGGGACGCAGTTCCACCCCGAGTTCCGGTCGCGACCCGACCGCGCCTCGCCGCCGTTCGTCGGCTTCATCGACGCCGTGATCGAGCAGAGCGGTGTCCACGACACCGCCGAGGGGGAGCCTGCGAACGATCCGGACGGTGTCGACGACGAGACGGAGGTGACGGCCTGATGGTCGACACCGAGACGTTCCTCCAGGAGGCGACCGCGGAGATCGAGTCCGAACTGGGCGACGCGAACGCGATCATCGCCCTGTCGGGTGGTGTCGACTCCTCCGTCGCGGCGGCGCTGGCGTACCGTGCGGTCGGCGACCAGCTCACCCCCGTCTACGTCGACACCGGGCTGATGCGGAAAGGTGAGACGGAACAGATCCGGGAGACGTTCGCCTACATGGACTCACTCCGGGTGATCGACGCCCGCGACCGGTTCCTTGACGCGCTGTCGGGTGTCACCGACCCCGAGGAGAAACGCCACGTGATCGGCGAGCAGTTCATCCGGGAGTTCGAACGCGAGGCGCGCGACACGGCCGCCGACTACCTCGTGCAGGGGACGATCTACCCCGACCGGATCGAGTCGGAGGGGAACATCAAGTCCCACCACAACGTCGGCGGACTCCCGGAGGCGATCGACTTCGACGGGATCGTCGAGCCGGTGCGGGATCTCTACAAAGACGAGGTCCGAGAGGTTGCCCGCGCGTTGGACCTCGACGAGGTCGTCTCCGAGCGGATGCCGTTCCCTGGTCCTGGACTCGCTGTCCGGGTGCTCGGTGAGGTGACCGAGGAGAAACTCGCGGTCGCCCGTGAGGCGTGTCACGTCGTCGAAGACGAGACCGCCGACCACGAGCCGTGGCAGGCGTTCGCCGCGGTGATCGGCAAAGGAACTGGTGTGAAGGGTGACAACCGCGTCCACGGCTGGATCGTCTCCGTGCGGTCGGTGGAGTCCCGTGACGGGATGACCGCCCGCGCACAGAACCTGCCGTGGGAGACGCTCCAACGTATTCAGTCGCGGATCACGGGGAGCAACGAGAACGTCGCGAGAGTGGTGTACGACGTGACTCACAAGCCGCCAGCGACAATCGAGTACGAGTAGGCTCAGTCGGTCATCTGATACACACTGTAGAGAAACCGACCGAACACGATCGCTACGGCGGTGACGGGCGCGAAGTGTTCCCACCCGACGATTCGACCGGTGTAGCCGAACATCGGGTACAGCACGGCGACGAACACGACAGCCGGGAGTACACTGACGACCAAGCGCAGCGCCAGTGGCTCCGACTCCGGGTCAGGACGGTCGCCGCCGATTGTTACCTCTGAACTCATACTGCTATGTTAGCCTTCCATCTATGTATAAAGTTTTGTATCATATTTGCCAGTCTATCAGGTGAAAAGAGGCGGTAGCTCTATCGCTAACGCAGTCACCACCCCTCCAGCAAGTGCGTCTGCAAGTGACGTGGACATTGCTCTGTACACTGTTCTCAGGAACGCCATGTCCCGGTTGATAGATCTCTCATTCCGTCGGATACGGCATAGCCTATCTACGAGAGTCCGCTCCGCATGGATGGGAGGCTGTTTCGTAGAGTTGAGTAGTCGCTCGGCCTCTACTACTCGTTCTACTGTTTCGTTTGCCGGACCCTCAGTGTCCACTTCACCTGCGGTCTCGTACCACGGAATCAATCGCAGCCCCCGGATCGGCCAACTCTCAATCTCAAACTCTCGTGGCGTGAGTACAGCAGCTACCAGCTCTAGAATGCCAACGAATCTGAAAAAAGACCGGATAAGCAGGTAAAGCCCGACTGTAGAGAGCAAAGCGAAGACAACGTACACACCGAGAGCGACAGTACCATCTGGTACAGATACTTCCGTAGCGAGAATCGTACGGAACTGTCCCCAGATCCACGCAAAGGCGGCGATCAGGAGACCAACTCCGGGAGCGTACACACGGAGAACCCACTTCGCCTGATCACGATGCTCCTGTTGTATCTCTGCGTGAGCGTCGAGGATGTCCCGGGTCTCTTTCAGGAGTGTTTCAACTTGTTCTTCAGGGAGAGACGCAACTCGGTCCCTCACTGCCGCCCGATCCAACGATCTGTCGCTCACTACATCCAACTTCACACTGATGTATATGATGTTTGTGAAATTCGCACGTTGCCCGACAGGCTCACGACACGCTTTAGCCTCGTAGCCACGGAGCCACCTGCATGGTCGAAACACAGGCGACTGCCGTTCTCGCCGGGCCAGACGCCGACGGACTGGGTGACGCACTCGCCGCCGAGGGGATCACGGTGACGACGGTCGACGATCCGCCGACCGGCGAGGCGTTGGAGACGGCCGGCGTCGCCGACGCGGCGCTGTACGTTCTCACGGACGTGAGCGAGGCTACCTCGATTCCGGTCGCGAAAGAACAGAATCCGGACGTTCGGGCGGTCGTCTACGCCGACGGGACGATTCCGGAGTTCGCACAGCCGACCACCGACCTCCGGGTCGACCCCGCTTTACTCGACCCCGAGACGGTCGCCGAGGAGCTGGCGAACGGGCCAGAGGCCTGAGGCCAACGACCCTAGGCCCGATCTTTTTCTACCAGAGCGCGGCCACACACCCCGTTTCACGCAGACAGTCCCGTGGCGGACAGCGGTCGCGCGACACCGCCGCCACGGCCGCCGTGACCGTTCCAACGGTGCCGAGGTGTCGCCAGTTCGCTACCCGAGCCGCCCTCTGTGTTGCGGGACTGTGTCTACTCCCCACGCAGTTCCGTGACGTGGTCGATCCGTCGTTGGACCAACGCCGCTGTCCCCACGTCTGAGCGGTAGCGGAGCCCGTCACCCGCCGCCGCCAGCGCGTTGCTCGCCTTCGCCTCCGCGGCGGCGATGGTCTCGCCCGTGCCGACGACCGCCAGCGCACGCGAGGTCGTCGTGTACAGCCCGTCCTCGCGGGCGTCGACACTGGCGTAGAACAACGTCGCCCCGCCTGCAGACTCCTCGTCGACTGTGATCCGGCTGCCGCCGTCCGGGTCAGTCGGGTACCCCTCCGGCACGGCGTACTTGCAGACGGTCGCCGTCGGCGCGAACGACAGCTCCGGCAGTGAGTCGACGTCGCGTGCGGCGGTGAGCACGTCGAGCAACGGCGTCTCCAGCGTCAGGAGCGTGTTCGTCGCCTCCGGGTCGCCGAACCGGGCGTTGAACTCCACCACTTTCGGCCCGTCGGCGGTGAGCATGAACTGCCCGTACAACACGCCCTCGTAGTCGGCCATCGCGTCGACAACCGCTTGCAGGATCTCGACGGCGCGGTCGTAGTCCTTCTCGGTCATGAACGGGAGCGTTCGGGTCGTGTCGCTGTAGCTCCCCATCCCGCCGGTGTTGGGGCCTTTGTCACCCTCGTAGGCGCGTTTGTGGTCCTGCACTGCCGGCGTGGCCCGCAACGCTCCGTTGGCGACGAACGCCTGGATCGTGAACTCCTCGCCGACGAGCCGTTCTTCGACGACCCACTCGTCGTAGTCACTCTGCCGGACGTAGTCGACCGCCTCCGCCGCCGTGACCTGATCACCCGTGACGCGGACACCTTTCCCACCCGTCAGCCCCGCCGGCTTGACCGCGACATCGTGATCGACGGCCGCGACGTAGTCGGCAGCCGCGTCGGCGTCGTCGAACGTCTCGAACCCCGGACAGCCTGGGATCGACGCCGAGGTCATGAACTCCCGTTGGAACTGTTTGTCCGTCTCGATCCGCGCCTGCTCGGCGTGCGGTCCGAAAGCGTAGATACCGGCGTTGTCGAGTGCGTCGGCGACACCCGCGGCGAGTGCCGACTCCGGCCCGATCACGGCCAGATCCGCGCCGACCCGTTCCGCGTAGTCGACGATCTCGTCGGCACTCTCCTCTGGAATCTCGGCCATCTCGGCGGCCAGCCGCGCGATCCCAGGGTTCCGGTTGCTCGCACAGGCGTACAGCTCCGCGTCGTCCGCCAGCGCGCGAGCGACGGCGTGTTCTCGGCCACCGCCGCCGATCAGCAGGACTGTCTCTGTCACGTTCGGAGGGGGTACACACGAGAGTGTAAACGTTGTCCTCCGTCGGAAGAGATATGTGCAGGGTCGTGGATACCTCGCGCCACGGCCGGCCGACGGCTGGCACACGATTTATGCCGCCGCCGACGCTATCCCGGGTCATGCCCCAGTGTGAGATGTGCGGCGCAGACAAGCCTTCGCTCACCACGACGAAGGTCGAGGGTGCCGAGTTGGAGCTGTGTGACGACTGTACGGAGTTCGGGACGGAGGTGCGCCAGACGGAGAGTTCCTCGACGAGCACCAAGTACTCCACCTCCTCGTCCGGTTCTTCGGGCGACTCCTCGGGGTCGTCTGGGTCGTCCGACTCGTCGCCGCGTCACGACATGTTCGACGAGATGGACACCGTGGCCAGCGACTACGACGACCGGATTCGCTCTGCCCGGGAGGACCGTGGGATGAGCCAGGAGGACCTGGCAGACGAGCTCAACGAGAAACGGAGTCTGATCCGCAAACTGGAGCGGGGTGACGTGTTGCCGAGCGACGAGGTCCAACAGAAGCTGGAGAGTGCGTTCGACATCTCGCTCACCGAAGGCGGCGGTGCCGACGACTCCGAGTGGTCTTCCGACTCCTCCGGCTCCGTGACGCTCGGTGACGTGGTGCGGCGCGAGGACAGCTGATCTGCTCGGCCGGCACGCATCGGCGTTCTTTTTGCGAGTCGTCTCGTCCGGCAGGGTATGTTCGTCCTGGTGAACCTGAAGGCGTACGACTGTGACCCCGTCGAGATCGCGAGCGCCGCAAGCGAGGTGAGCGACGAGACGGGCGTCCGGATCGCCGTCGCCCCACAGCCGGCACACCTCGACCGTGTCGCCGAGACGGGCGTCGAGACATGGGGTCAACACGTCGACCCGGTCGGCCACGGGAGCCACACCGGCAGCGTCCACGCGAGTGCGGTCGCCGACACCGGTGCGACCGGCACCCTGCTCAACCACTCGGAGGAACGGCTCCGGCTGGCGGACATCGACGGCGGGCTCACGGCCGCCGCCGAGGTGGATCTGTCGACGGTCGTCTGCGCGAACGACCCTGACCAGTCCGCCGCCGTCGCGGCGTTGGGACCAGACGCCGTCGCGGTCGAACCGCCGGAACTGATCGGCGGGGACGTGTCCGTCGCCTCCGCCGACCCGGGGATCGTCGAGGACGCTGTCGCCGCTGTCACCGGCGTCGACGACGCCGTCGACCTCTACTGTGGCGCAGGTGTCTCGACCGGCGAGGATGTTGCCGCGGCGGCCGACCTCGGAGCCAGCGGGGTCCTGTTGGCCTCCGGTGTCGCGAAGGCGGATGAGCCACGGGCCGTCCTCCGGAATCTCGCCTCGGGCGTCCCGTAACGACTCACCGGCTCGTCTGGCCGTCTTTCCCGTCCTCGGTGGCTCCGTCGGGTCGACCCCGACCCGACTCACCAGTCGTGTCGGGCGAACTAACAGTTCCGGTATTCTTTACCCGGTGGCACCCCCCACACCGGTTGAATGGACAGTCAAGACCATGGGCAGTCGGCGACCGTCCCGTCTGGTGTCTGTCGCGATCTCGTCGCCGACGGCTTCGTCACTGTCTGGGTCGGTCTCGTCGTCGACGACGGAATAGACTGCGTCGCCGTCGCGGGAGCCGCCGAGACACTGTCCGACCGAGCGGTCGAGGACACGACCGTCACCAACGCGGTCACCGCCGAGGAACCACGGGTCACTCAGACGGCACCCTCGAACGTCACGCCCGACAGTGCCTCGGTCGGGACGGTCGCCGTCCCGTTCGTGGAGTCAGACGACAGCAAGCCGGACGGGGTCGTCGTCGCGTACACGCCGGAGCCAGACGAGGCGGATCGCCGGGTGGTGACGGCCGCGGCACAGACGTTAGGCCGACACCGTGCCGACTCCGACGGCGTCGAGACGCGGTTCCGGCGAGCGTTCGCCCGCCATGACGTACCGATGTTGTTGCTCGACCCCGAGACGGACGAGATCAGAGACGCGAACAACGCCGCCGTCGCGTTCTATAGCTACGACGACGGCGGGTTGGTTGGCCGGTCGCTCCAAGAGATCGACACGGGCGGCAGAGAGCGCACCGAGTTGAGCGGCGTGGACGCAGACTCGCGCGACTACACGCGGTTCGAGCACGAACTCGCGTCTGGAGAGCGCCGGACAGTCGAGATCCACTCGACGCCGGTCGAGACGGACACGGGAACGCTGTCGTTCGCGGTGGTCCACGACGTGACAGAGCGTGTCGCCTACGAGACGGAGTTAGAACGGTACAGAGAGCTGTTCGAGAACTCCCCGGTCGGGGTGTTCCGGTCGCGTCCGGGCGCCGACCAGTTCGAGGAGGTCAACCCCGCGCTGGTCGAGATGGCCGGCGCGGACTCCCGTTCGCAGTTGCGGGCCACCGGCCCGGCGGCGTTGTACGACGACCCCGACGAGTGGACGGCGTTCGCGGAGGAGTTGCTCGCGGACGGTGTCGTCGCCGAGCGGGAACACCGACTCACCCGACTCGACGGGGAGTCGTTCTGGGGTGCCGTCTCCGCGATCCGGACGGAGACGCCCGACGGCCCGGTGTTCGACGCGTTGATCCAGGACGTGACCGAACGGGTCGACTCCGAGCAGTCGTTGGCGGAACGCACCGAGCGGATGGAGGTGCTCAACCAGCTCCTCAGACACGACATCCGCAACGACATGGCCGTGATCGGCGCGACACTCGACGTGTTGGAGGACCACGTCGACGAGACGGGTGCCGACCACCTCGACACGCTCCGTGAGCGGACGGACCACGTCGTCGAACTCACTCACACGGCACGCAACATCACGGAGACGCTGTCCGTGGAGTCCGGCGAGAGTCTGGAGACGGAGCCGATACGTCTCGACACCGTGCTCGCGGACGCCGTCTCGAACGCGTCGTCGTCGTTCCCACACGCCGAGATCAGAGTCGACGGCGACCCGCCCAGCGTGACGGTCGCGGCAACAGAGCTGTTGGAGTCTGTGTTCCGCAACCTGCTCAACAACGCCGTCCAACACAACGACGGCGAGCCGACGGTCGTCGTCACCGCCACGGCAGACGACGACACCGTCACGGTCCGGGTCGCCGACGACGGACCGGGTGTCCCGGACAGACAGAAACAACGAGTGTTCGAGCGCGGCGAGAAGGGGCCGACCAGCGACGGCACGGGTCTTGGGCTCTACCTCGTCGGTGTGCTCGTCGACAGCTACGACGGGGAGATCACCGTCACCGACAACGACCCCCGCGGTGCGGTGTTCGAGGTGGAACTCCGGCGACTGGCACCCGATCAGGGGTTCGGTGGGATGGCCAACTGAGCCGCCGGCCGGGGCCACCGGATCGGCCGTTCGCCCGCCACGCCGCCCCGTCCGGTCGCGCCCGAGTTTACAACCCTTATATCTCCGCGCGGGCTGTGTTCGGGTATGAGCGAGAACGCCGGCACAGAGCAAGACGGCGAGCAGGCGGCGGCCGACGAGGCGCAGACGGCGACCGACGACCGCCAGGCGGCGGGCGACGAGTCGGACCGATCCGAGTTGGTCGAACGCGTCGCCGCACACGACGAGACACTGGCAGACGAGATTGCAGAGCGCGTTGCCGACGCGGAGTCGACTGCGGCGGAACACCGCGAACGGGTCGAGGAGTTGGAGTCGTCGCTGGCCCGGACCCGTGCGGACTTCGAGAACTACAAAGACCGCGCGGAGAAGCGCCGCGAACAGGCCGCCGAGCGGGCAACCGCCTCACTTGTCGAGAAGCTGACCGAGGTCCGCAACAACCTGCTGCGCGCGCTCGATCAGGACGACGACGCCGACATCCGCCCGGGCGTGGAGTCGACGCTGGAGACGTTCGACCGCGTGTTCGAAGAGGAGGGTGTCACACCGATCGAGCCGGCGCCGGGCACCGAGGTCGACCCGACCCGCCACGAGGTGATGGTCCGTGTCGAGTCCGATCAGCCGGAGGACACGATCAGTGAGGTGTACGAGCCGGGCTACGAGACCGACGGCAGCGTGATCGAGGCGGCGAAGGTGACCGTCAGCGACGGCAGCGGCTACGACCCGGACGCCACGGACTCCGAAGAGGCTGGACAGTCCGACGAGACGGCCGACACAGACGACGAGTGAGAGACGTAGACGACGAGTGAGAGACGTAGACGACTGTCGAGGTGTCGCAGACGACGAGTAACACCGCTCCGCGGGTCCGTTCAGCGGTGTCGCGACCAGATCAGCTGTTCTCGCGGGCGACATCGTGTTCGAGGGTGCCGACACCCTCGACACGGACGGCGACATGGTCACCGTCGGACAACGGGCCGACACCGGCGGGGGTGCCGGTCGCGATCACGTCACCGGGTTCCAGCGTGAGGTAGCTCGTCACCTCGCTGATCAGTTCCGGCACGTCGAAGACGAACTGGTCGCGGGAGCCAGACTGGATACGCTCCCCGTTCAACTGGAGTTCCACACTCGCGTCCGCGGGGACGTGCTCTGGCGCCGCGACACACGGGCCCAGCGGTGCGGCGCCGTCGAACGCCTTCCCACGGACCCAGTTCTGTTCTCGGTCCTGGTCGTCGCGGTTGGACACGTCGTTCAGACAGGTGAACCCCGCGACGTGGTCGGTGGCGTCGGCCGCGTCGACGTTGCGCGCCTGCTCGCCGATCACGACTGCCAGCTCGGCTTCGTGTTCGACCGTCTTGCCTGCCGGGAGCGGGGTCGTCGCGTTCGGCGCGGCGACCGCGTTCGGCGGCTTCAGGAACAACAACGGCCGGTCGGGAACGTCGGCGTCGCGCTCGGCGGCGTGGGCGGCGTAGTTGCGACCCACACAGACGATCTTCTCCGGCTGGCAGGGCGGGAGGAGTGTCACGTCCCGGTCCGCGAGGTCGTACTCGCGACCGGCGGCGGCGACCGTCTCACCGTGGTACGTCCCCGTCCGGACGGCACCGGCGGGGTCGCGGAAACGTGCGTGTCGCACACCGACGGGTCGCGCCCGGCGGGCTTAGTGTCGACGGTCGCGGCGAGCGGATCGAAATGGCTTTGCCCCGACGGCGCGGCCAGCGAAACGATGAGTATCGCCGCCGAGCGTATCAGCCGGCTCGCCGAGCTGGCGGCACAGGCCACCCGCGACGGCGAGCCGGACCGGGGGCGAGCGTACGTCATGCTCGCCAGACGGATCGCTGAACGCAACCGGCTGTCGTTACCCCGCCGGCTCGACCGGTTCGGCTGTGACCGGTGTGACGCCTACCGCATCCCGGGCCGGAACGCCCGTGTCCGCCTCCAAGAGGGGAGCCACGTCGTGATCCGGTGTGACTGTGGGGCGACCGACCGGTACCCGTACTGACGCCGTCGCCCGGCGGACGTGCCACGAGTCGCCGTCGACCGGCGACCGTGCCACGGGTCGCCGTCGGCTCGCCCGGCCACGGTGGCACCGTAGCGTTGAAACGCGTCAGCGGGGAAGCTACGGGTGTGACCGAGAATCTCAAGCGACGCGCACACGAACTCGACGCGACGCTCCGCGTGGGGAAACGCGGTGTTGAGGCGGTCGTCGACGAACTGGACCGGCAGCTGGACGACACCGACCTGGTGAAAGCGAAGTTCCTGCGGTCGGCCCGCGGCGGGAGCGAGACGGCGGAACTGGCCGAGGAACTCGCCGCGGCGGCCGGCGCGGATCTCTACGAGACGCGGGGCAACACCGCGGTGTTCAGACGCTGAGTGCGGCCTCGATTAAACCCCGAGCGGGGAGTCGTCAGCCGTCGAGCGCGGCGACTGTGTCGAGGAAGCCGGCACCGAGGTACTCCTCGCCGAACGTCTCCGCGGTCGCGTTCGGAATCGTGTTGTACACCAGATCAGGGGTCACTGTCTTCCCGGTGACGACGGACCGGTGTGTCGGTTTGGCGATTGTCACCGTCGATTCGACGAACAGTCCACCACTCAACTTTAGAAACGTCGGTTGTGTGTCAGATACACTCACGCGGTGTGATTTCTGCAGGTTAAATAAGTATAGTTAGAAAATCACTTTGGTCTTTGTGTCGAGGCCAACTCGAAACAGAGCCGAACACAGTCGGGACCGTATCGAATCCCCCTATCGTATCGATTCCTTCCTCTGAGGTGGTGTCGGCTCCAACGAGACCGTCGGCCTGTCGCGGTGAACCCGTAGGGACCGTGTCGCTGAAGTAGCCGGGCGGTCCATACGTGGAGCGTGCAGGTTCACCAGCTCGGCGAGGGGACACCGTCGGTCGCGGTCGTTGGGATGATCCACGGCGACGAGCCGTGTGGTCGTCGCGGGATTGAACGCATCCTCGCAGACGATCCAGACGTAGACCGGCCGGTGAAGTTCGTCGTCGCCAACGAACTGGCGGCCGAGCAGGGTGTGCGGTACGTCGACGATGATCTCAACCGGGCGTACCCGGGTGATCCGGACGCAGACAGCCACGAACGGCGGCTCGCGGCGGCGCTCCGTCGGGAGCTGGACGGGTGTACCACCTTGTCGCTCCACTCCACGCAGTCGTACGCCGAGCCGTTCGCGATCACGTCGACTGTCGACGAGATCGCGCAGTTCGTCGTCCCACGACTCCCAGTCACCCAACTCGTCGAGTCCGGCAGCTTCTCGCGTGGCCGGTTCATCGAGCAACCCCACACGTTGGAGGTGGAGTGTGGGCTCCAACGGAGCGAGAAGGCCGCCGAGAACGCCTACTGGCTGATCCGGGCGTTTCTCGCGGTGACGAACACGCTCCCGGAGCCGACGACGGACGACCGGATTCACTCCCGCGGGACGGAGACGGTCGACGTGTTCCGGCTCGCTGACCGGATCGGCAAACCCCCCGCAGACAGCTACGAGGTGCTCGCACACAACTTCGAACGGGTCACACCCCAGGAGACGTTCGCCGTCGCCGACGGGCAGGAGTTCACCGCCGACGAGGAGTTCTACCCGGTTCTGATGTCCGCGCGCGGCTACACGGACGTGTTCGGCTACGCCGCCGAACGGATCGGCTCGTTGTCGTAGTCTGTCACTGTCTGGTTCCACGTCCTGTCAAACTGGCACAACGAGAGTCGAATCGTGCGGTTCAAACCCGCGGCGGCGGGAGTCGGGCTATGGACGAAGCCGCACGCGAGTTTCTGCAACGCCTGTTAGAGACACCGTCACCGTCCGGGTTCGAGACCGCCGGCCAGGCCGTCTGGACGGAGTACGTCGCCGGGTTCGCCGACGACGTGTCGACGGACGCGTACGGCAACGCCGTCGCGGTCCACGAGGGCGATCCGGCCGTCGAGGCGGAGATCGCAGTCGCGGGTCACGCCGACGAGATTGGGTTCATGGTTCGGGACGTGACCGACGACGGGTTCCTCCGGATCACGGCCGTCGGCGGCTCCGACCGGACGGTGTCGAAGGGGCAACACGTCACCGTCCACGCCGACGAGCCGGTGGCGGGTGTGATCGGGCAGACCGCGATCCACCTCCGTGACGGGGACGAGGAGTACGAGGAGATCGACGCCCAGTTCGTCGACATCGGGGTCGAAGACGCCGACGCCGCCCGCGAGCGAGTCGAGATCGGCGACCCGGTGACGTTCTCCTCGACGACCGCGGAGTTGGCCGGCGACCGGCTGACCGCCCGCGGGATGGACAACCGCGTCGGCACCTGGACGGCCGCCGAGGTGCTCCGGCGGGCCGCCGAACGCGACGCTGACGCGACCGTCTACGCCGTCGCGACGGTCCAGGAGGAACTCGGGCTGAAGGGTGCTCGGATGGTCGGGTACGACCTGAACCCGGACGCGGTCGTCGCCGTCGACGTGACACACGCGACAGACAACCCGGACGTGTCGGGGACAGCCAGCGGCCCCGTCGCGCTCGGCGACGGGCCGGTCGTCGCCCGCGGCTCCGCGAATCACCCCGGGCTCGTCTCGTTGGTTCGTGGAGCCGCCGATCGTGCCGAGGTGGACTATCAACTCCAGGCGACCGGCTCCAGCACCGGCACGGACGCCGACGCGTTCTTCACCAGCCGCGGCGGCACCCCGTCGCTCAACCTCGGGCTCCCGAACCGGTATATGCACACGCCCGTCGAAGTAATCGACACGACCGATCTCGTCGCCGCCGCCGACCTGCTTGCGGCCGCCGTCGTCGACGCACCCGACGCCGCACCGTTCGAAGCGACGCTGTAGTCGACTTGACGACACACCCGCCCTGCCGCGACCCGACGCTTCCTCCGCCGACACACCGACAGTCGTTCTCGTCAGAGGTAATTCACTACTCCGGAGTTACTTTTAAATTCTGAGAGCGTAATCACTCCGGTATGGTAGACGATGCCAGAGACAGGGGGGCGACGGGCGGAGGCAACGCGACGCGGCGGCGGTTCCTGCAGACGGCGTCGACGACGGCAGTCGGCGGCGTGGTGTTGGGGTTCGGCACCGGGACGGTGGCGGCCGGCAAGGGGGACTGTGGCCCCGACAACGCCGCGGCGCCGAACGACTTCGCGCGGGTTACGACGCGGGACCACTACGACGAGGACGCGAACCTCATCAACGGGGAGACGAAGTGGAGCTACGACGTAGAGGGGTCGTGGGACCAGTGGGGTGAGGAACTCACCCTGTTCGTCCACGGCTGGCGGTCCGCCGACGAGGAAGACGAGCCGATCGACGCCGGCCAGGAGTGCACGGACGCGCTCCGTGCGGCCGGCTACGGCGGGGAGACGGCCGTCTTCTCGTGGGACTCCGACAAGGGGGACAGTCTCGACTTGGGATGGTCGGACGCGAAAGACATCGCAGAGAAGAACGGTCGGAAGCTGGCCAACTTCTGTCAGTGGTACGCCGGAGAGTACGGCGCGCCGGTGCGGCTGATCGCCCACTCGCTGGGCGGCCGGGTCGTGATGTACGCGCTGGAGTCGTTGGACGACGACTACGGCGCACAGGACCTGTTGGCGTCCGTCTCGTTGCTCGGGGCCGCCGTCGAGAAGGACTCTCCGTCGATGGACGCCGGCTGGCTCGACGAGGAGTTCGGCGACCACATCGAGTTCGCTGTCGGTCGGCTGGACAACTTCCACTCGGAGAACGACGAAATTCTCGACAACATCTTCGCGACACGCGAGACGGAGGAGGCTGTCGGCCAGGTCGGCATCCAGTACGAGGCGCCGAACAACTACACGGACTTCGACGTGACCAGCCAGATCGGCTGTCACAAGAACTACTACAAGGAAGCCGAGGGGATCGTCGACCAACTGGTCGCCCAGTGGTAGGCGGATCGTGGAGCCGCCGCGTCAGGGTCTGTCGAGGACGATCTCCTGTGCCTCGATGTCTTCGAGGGCGGCGACAAGCCCGCCGACAGTGACGCCGTCCTCGTCACCCTCGACGGTGAGTGACGCGACCTGCTCGGAGGCGTCGAACTCGTGGCCGAGCACCCGGCCGGTCAGCTCGATCTCGTTGCCGGTCGCCACGTCCCGACCTCGCACCTCGGCCTCGAACGTGCCGCCGAGTTCGTGGATGTCCTTCACAGCCCGGCGGATCGAAGCGTACGTTCGGGGGAACGGCCGGCCCTCGCCGTCGGTCGACAGCGTCTCGGCGGTCGTCCACAAGACGGTGCCGTAGAACCCAGACACCAGAAAGCCCAGCGCCGACCGGTTGAAGATCACGCCGTAGCGGTCGCGGTCGTCGCGCAGTGCGTCCTGTGTGGCGTAGATGGAATACTCCCCGTCGGCGACGGCGATGACGGGTGTCGTGATCCCGCGACGCGCTCGGGTCTCCGTCGCGACGGCGTCGTAGTCGAACTCGTTAGGAGCGGGCGCCCGCGAGGCGGGGGTGACGAGCAGCTCGACGCTGACCCCGGCGGCGACCTGCTCTTCGAGCGTTTCCCGGAACCGTCGCAGCAGATCCGGGGTGAGTGACAACGCCAACTCGTAGTCGGCGCTCTCGATCACCTCTTCCAGATACCGGAGAATCGTCGACCGCGATTTCACCAGCGACACCGCCTCCGTGTCCCGAGCGGGCGCGGTGTACCGCGCCTCCAACTCGTCGACCATCTCCGCCAACGACGACCGGATGTCGCCGAACGCGTCACCCGGATCGACCGCGACGATCTTCATCGGCCGCGACTCCCGAAGTTCGACCAGCCCGCGGTCCGACAGACTCCGGACGGTGTCGTACACCCGTGGCTGGGGGATGTCGGTCTCTGCGGCAATCTCGCTTGCGGTCAACTCCCCGTGTTCCAACACCGCGAGGTAGGCGTCGATCTCGTACTCGCCGAGGTTGAACCGCTCCCCGACTCGCTCCATCGTTGTCCGCAGTTCGTCCGTCACACACTGGGGTTGTCGCCCTTGCGTATAACAGTTTATCGACGCGCGAGTTGCACCGGGTTGCGAAAGGCCGTACCGCTCTCCACACAGAGCTGGTATCGAGGAGGGGTGGGGTGTTTCCTCGGGACGAATCAGGTGGTCGACTCGGAGACGGCAATCTGTGTGAAACGGAGAGGGTCCCAGCCCTGACAGTCGCAGTTTTGATCTCGGCGTCTGCAGCTTGCTCAACAAAAGAAGCCACAAGATATTAAACGATACTCACACTTTCCAACGGTATGGAAGCAAGCGTCACAACACCCAGAATTAGACGGATCGGTGTGACTGCAGTCGGTCTGTGTATCGTTGCTGCTGGGGCACTAGAGGTGATTTCAGGAGCAGCAGGTACAGGGTATCTAAAGGTAGCAACCGGTGCCGTCGTGGCGTCGACCGCAGTCTTTGCCGCACAGATATCGACAGCGAGCGGTCCGACAGGTGTCGACGGCGGCAGCTACCTCGGTCGGCCGCCTGTCGTCGGCTTCTACACGATGATCTCCGTCGGTGCACTACAGCAGGGGTTCAACTTCTTTCCGTCGGAAGTTGCAGTGCCTGGGACGATGCTCGCCGGACTGTTGGCTGCGGGCGTCTCTGTACTCGAAGGTCGGGTGGCTGGTCGGGGCTAACTGAGCCACTCTCCGCGACTCTGTGATGAACGCGGTCGTCTGCTTCGTTTCGTCGAAAGATCTGCGTCGACAGTCCACTACCGACAGTCCAGGTCTCCTCGTCTCACTCCTCCAACTCGAAAGCGACCGTCACCTCCGCCTGGTACTCCCGTGGGTCCGCCGAGGCGACCTCGACACCCAACTCGTCGACTTCGACCCAGTGGACGTTGTGCAGGGTCTCCTCCGCCCGGTCGACGGCGTCGTCCGTGGCGGCGTCGAAACTCTCCGTGCTCCGGCCGATCAGTGTGACTTTCTTGAACACCATCGTCTCCGACTGGATCGTGTGCCGTGTTAACTCTGCTGGCACCCCGAGCGACCACCGACACTCAAGCCCGCTACGACCGTAGCCTATCACGTGACCGACACACCAGCCCCTAAAACGGTGTACCCGGATCTCGACCACGAACGCTACACGGAACGCGCGATCGAACTCGCACGAGAGGCCGCAGCCCGCGGCGACAACCCGTACGGCTCGTTGCTCGTCGATCCTGACGCGCCCGAGGGGCCGACCATCCTCCGTGAGGCGCGCAACGCGGTCGTCACTGAAGACGACCTGCGGGAACACCCGGAGCTCCACCTCGCAGAGTGGGCTGGGCGAGAACTCGACCCGGCCGTCCGCGAACGGACGATCATGTACACGAGCACGGAGCCGTGTCCGATGTGTGCCGGCGGGATCAGAATCGCCCGACTCGCGGCGGTCGTCCACTCCGTCTCTGCGGAACGAGCCGCCGAACTGGCTGGCCACGGCAACGCGCACCCCTCGCGGCTCGTCTACGACGACACCGGCACAGACGTGCAGTCGTTGGGCTCGGTGTTGCCGGAGGCGGGGGCGGCCGTCCACCGCGACCACCGTTGAGGAGAGCGCAGACGCCGTTCAGTCGTCACCCGACGCCGGATCGGGCTCCGGATCGCCCGGCGAGTCGTCGGTCGTGGGGTCACCCCGGACGTCGGCGTCACGCCAGGTGCCACGCTGGTACCAGGCGTACGCGATGAGCGCGCCGGCGGTGTTCGACACCGCGAAGGCGACCCACAGCCCAATCGTGCCGAGCGACTCGATCCCGAGGAACGCCGGCGGGCGCACACCGAAGTAGGCCAACGGGAGCCGGATGATCCCCAGCATCGTGATCGAGATGGCGGCGGCAGTGAACGTCTTGCCCGCGCCCCGGAAGCTCCCGCTGTAGGCGCGCATCACGCCGATGAAGCCGAACGTCGGCGCGACCCACCGGAGGAACTCCTCGGTGACACGAATCACCTCCGGGTCGTTCGTGAACACCGCCGCGATCGGCGCCGCGGCGACCCAGGTGACCACGCCGGCACCCAACAGGATCACAAACATCACCTTCGCGGCCAGCCCGGCGGCGGCCGCGGCCCGGTCGGGTTTCTCCGCGCCGATGTTCTGGCCGGTCATCGTCTCGACACCCCGGCCGACGGCGATCGCCGGGAGGAAGATCACCGAGAACACCCGGACGGCGATCCCGAAGCCGGCGACAACCGTCGTCGGGAAGAAGCCGACGACGACCAACAACAGGTTCACCGACAACGCCCGCCCCGTCCCCTCGACGGAGGCCGGCACGCCGATCCGCACCAGCTTCCCGGCGTACGTGAAGTCCGGCACCATGTCCCGGAGGTTGATCTTGACTCCGCGAGTGCCACGGAACATCACGGCCAACCCGACGAGAAACGCCATCCCCCGCGAGAAGACGGTGGCGTAGGCGGCGCCGGCGACCCCACTCCCGGTGTAGCCCGTCACCGCCAACAGCTCCGCCTCCAACCCCCGGACGCCGAGCATCCCGAAGACGGGGTTCGATTCGAACCCGAAGATGAGGAACGGGTCGATAATGATGTTGACGACGACCGTCCCGAACATGACCAGCATCGGCGTGATCGTGTCCCCGTACCCACGCATGAGCGCGACGAACACGAAGAAGCCGAACATCACCGGGAGCCCGGCGGAGATGATCTCCATGTAGTCGCCGACCAACGGCGCGACCGCCGGCTCGGCACCTAACAGCCCGGCGAAGAACTCGACGCCGAAGAAGCCGATTGCGCCGAACAGACTCGCCACCAAAATCGCGAACGTCACGGTCTGTGAGGCGGCGTACTCCGCGGCGTCCGGCTCGTCGGCGCCGGTGTGTTGTGCGACGAGGATCGACCCCGCGACGGAGACGCCGGTCCCGAACGCGATCAGCAGGAACACCATCGGGAACGCAAACGAGATCGCCGCCAACGCCTCCGTGCTGAACTGGCCGAGCCAGAACGTGTCCGCGAGGTTGTACGCCGTCTGCAACAGGTTCGTGATGACGATCGGCAACGAGAGGTAGAACAACGGCCGTCCGATGTCGCCGCTCGTCAGGTCGAACTCGTCGCGACCCTTGAACACCGAGCCGACCCGTTCGCGGAGACTCACTGTGCCACCTCGACGAGGCCGGTCCGGATTCCCGTCTCCGGAGTCAACAGCCCCGTCACGTAGTCGACGAGTCGGTCACGCATCGCGGCGATCTCGCTGCCGGCCGCGACCGACCGAGTCCAGGTGCCGTGGAGGTAGGTGCTGACGAACGCCGCCACCTCCGTTGGCTCCGTCTCCGGCGGGAACTCACCCGCCTCGACACCCGCCGTGACCAGGTCCGCCACCTCGCTCACGAGGTGTTCGTCGATCCGTTGGAGTCCCTCGCGGAGGCCCTCGTTGTACGGGGCCTGTGCCTTCATCTCCAGATACGCCGTCGTGAACCGGACGCTCTCTGCGTCGTCCCGGCTCTCGTCTGTCGAGAGAATCGTCTGTAACAACGCCACCAGCCGCTCGGCGGGCGTCGCGCCGGGCGGATTGCGTGTCGAGGCGACGAACTCCGCGTGCAGGTAAGAGAGAAATTCCCGGAACAGATCCGCCCGACAGTCGAAGTGGTAGTGGAGCGCCGCCTTGCTCCGGTCTGTTCGGTCGGCGATGTCCTGCATCGTCACGTCCGCGTAGCCGTACTCGCAGACGGCGCTGTACGTCGCCTCCACGATCGCCTCCTGTGTCTCTGTCAACTCCGTCGTGGCGTCCGTCTCGGGATCGCCGTCGTGTGTCGTCGTCTCTGTCATCTGTGTCGTGTCGCCTGTACCGCGTCGCGCCCGCTGGAGAGCCACACGCGGGAACGACTGTCCGTACCACTGACTGACTGGCCAGTCAGTCAAGGGTTTCGGTCGCGGAACCGGTGTGTGAAACGCCCACACGCCAGACGAGACGCTCTCAGTCCGTCAGCGCCCACAGGTAGAGGCTCGCGTAGCTACGGAACGGCGCCCACCGTGTGGCCGTCTCTCGCATCGCCTCGCGGGACGGCTCCCCGTCGACGAGTCGCTCGACACCCTTCCTGACTCCCAGGTCCCCGACCGGGAACACGTCCGGGCGACCGAAGGTGAACAGCAACTGCATGTTCGCGGTCCAGGGGCCCACACCGGTGATCTCCGTCAGTCGGTCGCGGATCGTCTCGTTCGAACAGTCCGACAGCGCCGTCTCCGAGTACGCCTCCTCGCGGAACGCCTCGGCGGCGGCACGCACGTACCGTGTCTTCTGTCGGGAGAGCCCCGCCTCGCGAAGCTGTTCCGGGTCGGCCGCGAGCACGCCCTGCGGTGTCACCGTGACGGTCTCGAACAGCCGTTCGCGGGTCGCCGCCGCCGACGCCACCGACAGCTGTTGGCGGAGGATCGAGACGACCAGCCGCTCGAACAGGTCACTCGCGGGGTCCAGCGCCAACGCACCCTGATCGGTGACGACCGGCCCGAGCAGGTCGTCGTCCACGAGCGTCCGGGCCGCCACGAGCGCCGTCTCCGCGTCGGTCGCGTCCGGCGTGGTAAACGTTGCTTCCCCGTCGCCCGCCGTCCCGTCGTCGTCGGTAGTCACAGCTCCACCCCGCGGATCGAGACGGTCGCCGTGTCGTCCGTGTCGCCACCAGCGGCCGCGCTGTCGTCACTCGCCACACGGCCGATCACACGCCCGCCGGTGGCGCCCGCGAGTTCCTCCGCCCGGCTCGGGTCGACGGCGGCGACGAACCCGGTCCCCATGTTGAACGTGCGGTGCATCTCCGCGTCGGACACCCCGCCCGCCTCCTGTACGAACTCGAAGACGGGTTTCGTCGGCCACGGGTCGGTGACGCGGTAGTGGTGGCCCCCGAGTCGTTCGAGGTTCCCCCAGCCGCCGCCGGTAACGTGTGCGGCCGCCCGCACGTCGTGGTCCCGCATCGGCCGCAACAGGTCGGCGTAGATCCGCGTCGGCTCCAACAGGGCCGTGCCGAGCGTGTCGTAGTCGCCGAACGGACACGGGTCGGTGTAGTCGTGTTCGCGGGTCACCGCTTCCCGCGCGAGCGTCAGCCCGTTCGAGTGGATTCCGGTCGCGGCCCACCCGACGAGCGCGTCACCCGTTCGCGCGGTGCCGTCGAACAGCTGCTCGTCCGTCGCAAACCCCGCGCAGGTGCCCGCGAGATCCAGATCACGGATCACCTCCGGCATCACCGCCGTCTCCCCGCCGAGTAAGGCGACTCCGGCCCGCTCGGCGCCGACGGCCAACCCCGCGCCGATCTGCTCGGCCACGGCCTCGCCCGGTTCCTCGACGGCGAGGTAGTCGACGAACGCCGCCGGCTCGACCCCGGCCGCGACCAGATCGTTGGCGTTCATCGCCACGCAGTCGATCCCGACCGTCGAGTAGTCGTCCAGCGCCTCGGCGACCAACAGCTTCGTGCCGACGCCGTCCGTCGCCAACCCCAGATACCCCTCGCCGGCCTCGATCAACCCCGCGTAGTCGCCCGCCGGGCCGGCGGCGCCGTCGTCGACCTCACCACCGCCCGCGTCGCCCGCGCCGGTCGCCGCGACGAGTGCTGCCGTCGCCGCCTCGCTCTCCTCGATGTCGACCCCCGCCTCCGCGTAGGTGAGTGTGTCGTCGTCTGTGTCGGTGGTCTCGCCGCCTGCGTCGGCGTCAGTATCGCTACCGCCCGCGCCGTCTGTCTCCTCGTTGTCCACGCCGTCGTTCCCGCCGGTGTCGTCGTCCATACGCGGGGTGGTGGGGGACCCGAGAAAAAACCGACGGAGCGACACGCTCACTCGGCCGTGTCGGCCTCGCCGGGCGTCTCGTTGCTGTCGCTAGTGTCGTCGTCAGTCTCCCCGTCGCTGCTCCCCACGTCCCACCGGTTGGCGGTCTTCCGGAACAACCCCGTCAGCGTTGTCACCTCCCGAGTGGTCGGGTGCGCGCGGCCGAGTACCCGCCGGAGGAGGCGGCTCGCCTTGGCGCGTTTGTGGTCGCGGCTCTCGACGGCGTCGAGGTACCGGTCGAACTGGTCGTACAGCCGTTCGATCGCCGGCTCGCCGGCCCGTTGGCTCGTCCGGTCGGGGAGGTGGTCGGCGTCGAGGAACAGCTCCCGGAGTTCGTACAACGCGACTGTCGCGGCCTGCCCGAGGTTGAGCACCGGGTACTCTGGGTTCGCCGGGATCGACGCCACCTGATCGAGTCGGGCGAGTTCGTCGTTGTTCAACCCACGCGACTCCCGGCCGAAGACGAGCGCGGTGTCGGCCTCGACGGTCGCCAGCGACTCCCGGAGGTCGGCGGGCGTGGTGTACGGAAACCGTGTGTGGCTGGTGGCGTCCTCAGCGGTGATCCCCGTGAACCCGACCGTGTGGTACGACTCGACGACCGCCTCGAACGTGACCGTCTCCGCGTTCGGCAACACGTCCTCGCGTGCGTGGCCGGCGAAGCCGTACGCCTCCGACCCCTCCTCAATGGCCGGTGGGTCGACGAGCTTGAGATCGGTGACGCCGAAGTTCTTCATCGAGCGGGCGATTGTGCCGACGTTGCCGGGTGTCTCCGGCTCAACGACGACGACGGCGTACTCGCTCATACACCGAGTGGGCCGGTGTCGCTCATACCGTCGTCGGTCTGTGGGTGCCGTCGACACCGAGGAGAGTCAGGACCCGAACTCGGAGGCGACCAGATCCGCGTCGAACTGGTCGGTCCACCAGAGCCCGACGCCGATCACGCCGGCCACGACCGCCGGGAGGTAGTTGCCGAACCAGAGATTGATCCCGCCCCAGAGGATCACGAAGCTCACCATGTCGTCGAGCATGAACACACAGTCGTCGAGTCGCTCCCGGATCGCCGCCTGGTCGAACCCCCAGTCCAACAGGACGACCGCCACCGTCGCCGACAACACCCAGCCGGCGTAGTTCGACAACGGCACGCCGTAGAACCCACCCGCGGCGGACAACGCCCCACCGAACACGGGCACACCGGGGTCGGCGTAGTTCCAGAACTGCAACGCGACCGCGCCCGGATCGAGCACCACGTCCATCGTGAGGACGAGCGCGATCACCGACAGCAGCCTCGTGATCGTGTTCCGGGCGCGCTCACCCAGTAAGAGCACCACGAGCAGGTAGGCGTTCACCACCAACGGGATGAAAAACACCGGCAGCCCGGCCGGAACCCCGCCGACGATCGGCCCGAGATCGACCACGTACTCGAAGGAGCCGTACGGCCAGCCGGTGTGGACGCCGACGTACTCGATCCCGTAGGCGTACGCCGCGAGCAACCCCACGGCGGCGACGGTCTTGCGGGTGGCGGTCGGCGCGACGCCGACGATCAGCGGCGACCGCATCACGACCGTCCCCGAGAGGATCAACAACCCATGGAACGCCAACGGCTCCGGGAGCCACCCCTCCGCGCTGGCGATCAACAGGACGATCCCGTTGAGCGGGAAGAACGCGGAGATGGTGAACCGGTTGTCGACGACGAGTTTGTCGAGCCGGCGCTCTAACTCCCCGCGGGAGTCCGGCAGCCAGTCGGCGACGCCGGTCGCGCTCACGGCAACACCGCCTCCGGCGGGACGATCCGCGTGAGCAACCCCATCGTCAACAACGCACCGACGAGCGTGTTCAGTGCGGGGTACCACCAGTACGCCCGGTCGACCGGAACCTCCGACCAGTAGATTCCGAACACGACCACCGGGTACGCCAACAACGGCAGCGCGATCCGCGTGTCGAGGAAGGCGAACGCGACCGCGGCGGCCAACCACATCACCCCACAGTAGGCGTAGGTGCGCGTCTCCCCGAGCACGGTCGCGGTCGTCTCGATCCCGGCCGCACGATCCGGCTCGATGTCCGGAATCGCGGAGAAGGTGTGCATCCCCATCGACCACAGCCATGCACCCACGACTGCCGAGAGCGGCGGGTGACTGCCGGCGACGACCGCGTAGGCGGCCGCACCCGGGAGGATGTACAGCCCGTTCGACACCGAGTCGAGAAACGGCGTCGTCTTGAACCGGAACGGCGGGGCGCTGTACTCCACCGCCAACAGGAAGTACGCGACCAGATACGGCCACGCCACCCGCGAGACGAGTGGGAACAACGCCAGCCCCGCCAGCGACGAGAGGATCACCGCCGCGGGGACGAGCCGGTCACCGCCGTACCGCACCTCCTTGTCCTCCTTTTTGGGGTTCTCCTCGTCGATGTCCTGGTCGAACACGTCGTTGACGCCGTACAGTTGGACGTTCGCGGGGACGAGGAAGAACCCGAACAACAGGAAGTTGATCGGGGCGAACAGCTCCGGAACGCTGGCGGCCGCGCCCGCGACACCGACGACGACTGGCCCGGCGAGGTACGGCCAAAACCGCGGCCGGGAGAGCTTCAACAGATACCGCACACGAACCAGTGTGGTCGCACGGCTCCGCGTCGCGGTCGTCACGAGGGGCCACCCCCGCGAGTCGCCGCGGTCGTCACGACGGCTCACCTCTGGTGGACGCCTGTGTACTCGGCACGGGTGGTCTCACGCGACGTTCACCCGGTCGTCACTCCCGACCCATCACTTCGGCGGTCAACAACCCGGAGATCAGACACATCGGCACGCCGATCCCGGGGGTGGTGAACGACCCCGTGTAGTAGAGCCCGTCGACATCCGAGGTGTGGCCCGGACGGAACGGCGCGGTCTGGCGCAGGGTGTGTGCCATCCCGAGGGCCGTCCCCTGCTCGGAGTTGTACCGCCCGGCGAAATCGTCGACGGAGAACGCCTCCTCGACGACGATCCGGTCGCGGAGATCCACGCCGGTGTTGTCCGCGATGTCGTCCAACACCAGATCACGGAACCTCTCGCGCAGCTCGGGGGTGTCTTCCAACCCGGCGGCGATTGGGACGAGCGCGAACAGGTTCGAGTGGCCCTCCGGCGCGACCGTGTCGTCCGTCTTCGAGGGGACACACAGGTAGTAGGCCGGGTCCTCGGGCCACGCCGGATTGTCGAAGATCTTGTCGAAGTGCGGGTCCCAGTCGGTCGGCAACACCAGCGAGTGGTGGGCGAGATCACCCACGTCGCCTTCCACGCCGAGGTACAACAGGTACGCCGACGGCGCGTACGTCCGGGAGTCCCAGTAGTCGTCGTCGTACTGGCGTTTCCGCTCCGGGAGTAGCTCCCGCTCGGTGTGGGCCATGTCCGCGTTCGAGACGACACGGTCCGGGAGGTGCGTCTCGCCGGTCTCCGTCCGGACGGCGAACCCACCGCGTTGGCCGGCGATCTCCGACACCGGGGCGTCCGTCTGGTAGGTCACGCCCAACTCACGCCCGAGATCGACCATCGCGTCGACGACCGCGCCGGTCCCACCCTCGGGGTAGTAGACGCCGAGGTTGAAGTCGACGTGGCTCATCAGGTTGTACAACGCCGGCGTGTTGTTCGGCGAACCGCCGAGGAACACCAGCGTGTACTGCATGATCTGTTGGAGCTTCGGGTTGTCGAAGTAGTCCTCGACGTGGTCCTGCATCGACCCGATCAGCGACAACCCCCAGGAGTGGCGCAACACGTCCGTGTCGACGAAGTCCCGCAGCCGGTCGCGGTGTTCGTACACGAAGTGTTCCATCCCGATCTCGTAGTTGCGCTCGGACTTCTCCAGATACTCGTCGAACGCCTCGCCGGCGCCGTCCTCGTAGGACTCGAACAGCTCCTTGTTGCGTTCCAGATCCGGCGTCATGTCCACCTGGTCGCCGTCCTTGAAGAAGATCCGGTAGTGGGGGTCGAGCCGTTCCAACTCGTAGTAGTCGTCGGGCGACTTCCCGAAGTGGCCAAAGAAGTTCTCGAACACGTCCGGCATCAGATACCAGGACGGCCCCATGTCGAACCGGAAGCCGTCCCGTTCGAGCACGGACGCCCGGCCACCCAGCTGCTCGTTTTTCTCGAGCACGGTGACGTTCGCGCCAGCGTCCGCGAGATAACAGGCCGTCGAGAGCCCACCGAAACCGCTCCCGACGACGACCACGTCGTCGCCCGCGACGGAGGTCATGTCGCGTGGCTCGCGGCCGGGACTCGAAGCGGGTCGTGACATAGAGTGGGGTAAGGCGGCGTCGTGTATAAAAGGTGGTACGCCGGCTCTGGTGTGAGTGTGACCAACACACATCTGTCCGCCCGCAGATGAGTGTGCTACAGAGAGACGAGTTCGGCGCCGGGAATCTCCACCCCCAACGTACGAAACACCAGACCGTACAACACGACGCCAGCAGCCGGAACGCCCAACTGAAGCGCCGCCAGTTGTGCCCACGGGTCTGGTGGGAGGAGGACCGCACCGACCAACTGCGAAGCGTTGAATCCACCCCAGAGACTGAGCAACGACGCGATACTCGCCGGTGTCTCGTCGTCGACAGCCGCCAGTGTGCCGTATCGGTACAGATACACGGGGAGAAACACGGGCCCGAAAAAGACGACCCGGAGGCCGGTGCCGACCGGTGATGCCCCACTGTCACTGTTTGTGACCGTGGTGTAGACGACGTTGAACACCAACCGTCCGACTACGACCACGACGGCGAGATCGAGAAGGAGGAGTACCGCTAGATTCACACGACGAGGTGGACACACGCCGGGTAAATTCTTTCTGGAACAGAACAGATTCGACAGCTGTCACGAACCGACAAAGCGTGGACGGCCTTCTGTGGTGTCACGGTACCCACCGATGACGCTGCCGCTAAGTAGCCCCCGACCCACCGAGTGGTATGGACGGACAGACGGTCGTCGTGACGGGAGCGACACGAGGCGTGGGACGAGCAGCCGCCGCGGAGTTCGCCGCGCAGGGTGCCGATGTGGTGGTCTGTGCGCGCGGTCCCGAGACAGTCGAGGAGACGGCCGCAGCACTCGACGCCGACACGCCGGGGAGCGTCGTCGGGCAGCGCGCAGACGTGCGCGACGAGTACGACCTCGAACGGCTGATGCAGACGGCCGCAGAACACGGCACAGACGGGATCGACGTGGTCGTCGCTAACGCCGCCGTCTTCCACGGCGACCCGGGGGATACACCGGTCACAGAGGAGTCGTACAGCGTCTTCGACGACAGTTTCCAGACGAACGTCCGCGGCGTGTTCGGGACGTTCAACGAGGCGGTCCCACACCTCACGGACGGTGCTCGGTTGTTGGTCCCCTCCGGTGGGGTCGCACGCGAGGCCAAGCCCGGAATCGGCGCGTACGCCGTCTCGAAGGCCGGCGCGGAGGCCGTCGCCCGGCAGTTCCACGTCGACACCGACGGCGACACCGCCGCGTTCGTGCTGGATCTGGGGTTGGTGGCGACGGAGCTGACGGGTGAAGGAAGCGGTCGCGACCCCGATCGCGTCTCGGAGATGTTCACCTGGGCCGCAGGCGAGGCGGACCCGGACGAGCACGGCGGCGACGTGATCGACCTGCGCACGTGGAAGCGCGCGAGTCGGTGAGAGAAGACGGTCGCAGCGCCGGCCCCGTTACAGTTCGACGCCGGAGGGGATCAGACTCTCCGTCCGCATGAGGTTCCCCTCGGCGTCGTACACGAGAAACGTCTCCTTCTGGTAGGTGACGAGCACGTCGTCGTCGACGGCAATCTCGACGGCGAACTCGCCGCCGCCGTCGCCGACACTCTCGCCGTACTCGCGGGCCGCGCGGATGAACCGGAGCACGTCGTCGGCCTCCTCGTTCAACTCGACGATGAACTCGCCGGTGATGCGGTTCGTCACGCCCACGACACCCGGCGCCTCCGGATCTTCCTCGTGTGACTCCCGGAGCCGGAACGCCACGTCGGTCGCCTCCGCGTCGAGAAGATCACCGTCCGCGTCCGTCAGTCGGTCACGGAGAACACCGTCCGGGCCGTGGAAGTCGATGTAGACGTGTGGCCGGCTGGGGTCGGCGTCGGTGTCGACCCAGTCGACGCTGTCGACCTCGAGTTCGAAGTAGTCGCGCCTCATTCGATAGCTGTGGTTCGTGTTGTGGGGGTAAGTACGTAACGCTGTGTATCCCGAAACGCTCGATACCCTGAGACGCTCAGCGCTCCCCCCACCGCCGACCAGCCTGTGGCCGGTCCGTCACCGCAACCGTGTCGAGATCCTCGTCGCGGTGTGCAAGCCCGGTCAACACCGCCTCTGCGCCCGCGACCGTCGAGACGTACGGCAACTCCTCGTCGACGGCCGCGCGCAGCGACGCCCGATCGGCGGAGACGAGGTAGTCAACCTCACCGGCCCGGATCGCCTCAGCGGTGTCTGCCGGCTCGTGGAGGTCGTAGTGGTCAGCGAACGCCTCACGAAGCGCCGGCTCGTCGATCTCGACGACGGCCGTTCCCTCCGTCGGCGGTGCCGCGCCGGCGGCGATCTGCGCTTTGTCGTACGCCCGGCCGAACGTCTCGTGGGTCCCCATCACCTCGCCGGTAGACTTCATCTCCGGGCCGAGCCGGGGATCGGCTCCCGGGAGCCGGTCGAACGGGAGCACGACCTCCTTGACACTGTACTGCTCTGGCACCTGCTCGTCGATATCTAGCTCCGCCAACGACGCGCCGGCCATCACCCGCGCGGCGAGCTTGGCGATCGGGACGCCGGTCGCCTTCGACACGAACGGCACCGTCCGCGAGGAGCGTGGGTTCGCCTCCAACACGAACACCTCACCCGGCCCATCCCCGTCCGTCTCCCGCACCGCCAACTGGACGTTCAACAGCCCGACCGTGTCGAGTGCGTCCGCGATCTCCTCGACGACCTCGCGGACACGGGCCTCCGTCGCCGCCGACAACGACCGCGGCGGGATCACACACGCCGAGTCGCCGGAGTGGACCCCCGCCGGCTCGACGTGTTCCATGATCCCACCGAGGAGGACATCCTCACCGTCGGCGACCGCGTCCACGTCGAGTTCGACCGCGTCGTCGAGGAACTCGTCGACGAGGATCGGGTGGTCCGGCGACACCCGCACCGCCTCTTCGACGTACGCCCGGAGCTGTGACTCGTCATCGACGATCTCCATGGCCCGCCCGCCGAGCACGTAGCTGGGGCGCACGAGCACCGGGTAGCCGATCTCCGCGGCGAGATCGAACGCCTCGTCGACGGACTCGGCGGTGCCGCCGGCCGGTTGGTCGATCCCACGGTTGTCCAACAACCGGTTGAACCGGTCGCGGTCCTCCGCGAGATCCATCGCCTCCGGGCTCGTCCCCAGAATCTCACAGTCCAACCCGCGCCGCTCGAAGGTCGCCTGCAACGGCTCGCCGGCCTCGACGGAGGTCTGCCCGCCGAACTGCACCGCGACGCCGTCCGCACCCGTCGCCGCGACGGTGTCGGCGATCTCCTCTGGAGTGAGCGGCTCGAAAAACAACCCGTCGGAGGTGTCGTAGTCCGTCGACACCGTCTCCGGGTTGTTGTTGACGACGTGAGCCTCCACGCCGGCCTCGCGGAACGCCTGTACCGCGTGAACCGCACAGTAGTCGAACTCGACCCCCTGTCCGATCCGGATCGGGCCGCCGCCGACCACGACAACACTCTCTGCGTCCGTGTCGACCTGGAGTTCGTCGCCCGCGCTCCCCGCGAACGACATCGACGGTTCCCCACTCTCACCCGTCTCACTCACCGTGCCGCCGCCGTCGACGAGATACTCCGGGTCACGCGCCGAGTAGTAGTACGGCGTTGAGGCCTGGAACTCCCCGGCACAGGTGTCGACCTGTTTGAACGACCGACTCGGCACCGCCTCGGTCACGCGCTCGACATCCGTCTCGGCGACGGCCGCGATTTCGTCGTTCGTCAACCCCGCCGCGGCGGCGTCGTCGAACGCCCCCCGCGCGGCCTCCTGCCGGGCGGCCGCCACGCGCCGGAACCGTTCGACGTACCACTCGTAGATCCCCGTCGCTGACACAACCTCCTCGACATCGAACCCGCGTTCGAACGCCTCGCATATCGCGTACGGCCGCTCCGGACACGGGCGTTCGAGGAACCGGTCCCGGAGTGCCTCGTCGTCGACCGCGCCGAAATCGACCGCGGGGTCGTACTCGCTGGAGCGGAGTGCCTTCGTCAGTGACTCCTCGAACGTCCGCCCGATCGACATCGCCTCCCCGGTCGACTTCATCGCCGTCGACAGGGTAAACTCCGTCTCGGGGAACTTGTCGATGGGCCACCGCGGCACCTTCGTCACGACGTAGTCGATCGCCGGCTCGAACGCCGCCGTCGTCTCCCCAGTGATCTCGTTGGTGATCTCGTGGAGTCGTTTGCCCAACGCCACCTTCGCGGTCACGCGGGCAATCGGGTAGCCCGTCGCCTTCGAGGCGAGCGCCGACGACCGCGAGACGCGTGGGTTCACCTCCACCACGCGGTACTCCCCGCCGGGTGTGCCGTCGTCGCGCCACGCGAACTGGATGTTACAGCCGCCCTGGATGCCGAGATCGCGGATCACCTCCAAGGCGGCGTCCCGCATCTCCTGGTGGCCGTCGTCCGGGATCACCTGTGAGGGGGTGACGACCGTCGACTCCCCGGTGTGGATGCCCATCGGGTCAAGATTCTCCATGTTGCAGATGATCACACAGGAGTCGTCGGCGTCCCGCATCACCTCGTACTCCAGCTCCACCCAGCCGTCGATCGACTCCGTCACCATCACCTCTCCGTTGCGCGAAAGCCGGAGTCCGTGGCGGGCACGCTCTGCCAGCTCCTCGCGGTCGTGGACCACGCTCGACCCCTGTCCGCCGAGGGTGTAGGTGGTGCGGACGATCACCGGCAACCCCCCGACGGCCGCGACCGCATCCTCCAGTTCGTCGACGCTCGTGATCGTCCGCGACCGCGGCACCGGTTGGCCGAGCCGTTCCATCCGGTCGCGGAACTGGTCGCGGTCCTCCGTCGCGTAGATCGTTTCCAGTGGCGTCCCCATAATCTCCACGCCGTACTCGTCGAGCACCCCCTGCTCGGCGAGCTCGGCGGTGACGTTCAGCCCCGTCTGCCCGCCGAGACCGGCGATCACCCCGTCCGGCTCCTCGGCGGCGATCACCGCCGCGATCGACTCGGGCGTGATCGGCTCGATGTACACCCGGTCTGCCATCTCCGGGTCGGTCATGATCGTCGCCGGGTTGGAGTTGACCAACACCACCCGTACACCCTCCTCCTGGAGCGCCCGACACGCCTGCGCGCCGGAGTAGTCGAACTCTGCTGCCTGCCCGATCTTGATCGGCCCACTCCCGACGAGCAGTATCGTCCGTCCGTCGTCCATTACCCCGTGGTGGTCCGTGTATCGTAATAAGCCCCGCGAATCGACAACGGGATTCGAAGGAGATTACGAATTTCGAAGATCGCGGCTGTCTGGGGGTGGCGGCGACCGACAAACGCGTCGGTCACGAACACCGGGGTCGAATCCACCGGACAGTCCGGGTCGAAAACGAGCGTGCCAGTCGCTCAGTCGCCGGTCGCTTCGCCGCCGTCGGCGGCCGTCGGCGTCCCGACCGGACTGTCCGTCGACCCGGTCGTGGCGGTTTCGGCGGCGTCGGTGAACGCAGACCGGTGGACGGAGACGAAGTAGACGTACGGCGTCTTCGCCATCACGTCGACGAACGTGATCAGCAGGGTCACGCCGACCGTCTCGACGTATCCGAAGCCGAGCGGGCCGGCCGCCCAGACCACCGGGTAGGTGACCCACAACAGCCCGACGTGGTTCTGTAACACCTCGAACAACCGCCGGCGGGGCCCGCTCCGCTCGGCGGCCACGTCCGGGAGCACACCGTACAACGCGTACAACAGCCCGAGGTAACAGAACGACGAGGCGCTGAACGCTGCCACCCGGGTCGTTCCGGTGGTGACGACACCCGCCCAGCCGATTGCGATCATCGCTACGTCGACGGCGACGATCCACCCGATCGTCCGCCGACTCGCGCCGGCGGCATGAGCGGCGTAGCCGATCAACACCGGCGTGGTGAGCAACCAGTCGACGTACCGCAACACCGGGACTTCGACGCCGCCGACGGAGATGAACCCGACGTTCAACGCCATCAGCGCGTACGCGACCGCCGCCACGCCGGGGATCACCGCGATCCAGACGAACGCCCCACGCTCGCGGGTCGTGGCGTCACTGCCGGCCCACAGCCGGTACCAGATCACGGCACCCACCACCATCCCGAGGGTCCCCAGCGACAACGACACCATCTCGGCGGTCACCATCGCCGATCACCCCCGTCGGGCCGCACGGCGGCCGGCTCCGCGTCGACGGCCGCCGGCGACGGCTCGTCGCCGACGGTCAGGTCGAACCGGGCCAACTGCCCCGTCAGATCGTTCGTCCGCGTCCGGAGTTCCTCACTCGTGTCGAGCACCGCGTCGACGGAGTCGGCGGCCGTGTCCGTCGCCGTGACGACCGCGTCCGTGTTCGCCGCGATCGTGTCACCCACCGCGGCCACCTCGTCGATCTTGCTCGTGAGTCGTTGGGTGGAGGTTGCCTGTTCGTCCGTCGCGTCCGCGATCTCCGTGACGCCGTCGTCGATCCGTGCGACCGTCTCCGAGACCCGTTCCATCTCCGACACCGCACTCCGGGTCGTCTCCACGCTGTCGGTCAGCGACGCGCTGGTCGTCCCGATCTGCTCGGTCGCGGCGCGCGTCTCCGTCCGCAGTTCCGCGATGGTGTCGCCGATCGCGTCCGCCTGTTCGGCCGTCTCCTCGGCGAGTGACTTCACCTCGTCGGCGACGACCGCGAACCCGTCGCCGCCACCGCCGCCGCCGGCTCTGGCGGCCTCGATGGAGGCGTTCAGCGCCAACATGTTGGTCTGTTCTGCGATGTCGCCGATGATCTCGGCGACCTCGGTGATCTCTGCGGTGCGTTCGTCGACGGTCTCGATCCGGTCGACGGCGTCGGCCATCTCCGACTGGACCGTCTCGACCGTCTCGATCGCCTCCCCGGCGGCCGTCTGTGCCTCGTCGGCTGCCGCCGCCGCCGCCGCCGTCTCGCGTGCCACCTCGTCGGTCGTGGCGGCGATCTCCTCTGCAGTCGCCGAGAGGTCGTCCATCTCGTTGGTCGCCTCCCGGAGCTGGTGGCGTTGGTCCTCGACCGCCGCCGTCGTCTGTTCGGTGGCGGTCTCGACGTCCTCGGTGCCCGTCCCGATCTCCTCGGCGGCGTCTGCCACCGCGACGGTGCCGTCGTCGACCGCCTCCGCGAACGCCACCACCTCGGCCAACGCCGCCTCCAACCCGTCGAGTGTGGTGTTGAACTGCTCGCCGATCACCTCCATCGACTCGAACTGCTCTGTCGCCTCAACCTGTTCGACATCGATCCGGCTGGAAAGATCACCCGTCGCGGCCTCGGCCATCGTCTCCGCGTACCGCTCTGCGATCTCCTGGTGTTGTCTGGCGATCTCGCGTGCCTCCTCGCGTGCGGTCTCCGCCTCTGCGCGCGCCGTCTCTGCCGCCTCGATCCGGTCGGCCAACGTCCGTCGCATCCGGTCGACGGAGTCGGCGACCCGCCCGAACTCGTCGGTGCGGTCGATCTCCACTCGCTCGCCGAACTCCCCATCTGCGATGGCTTCGGTCCGTCGTTCGAGGAACCTGAGTGTCGCGAGGGTCGACGTTCCCGCAATCGACCCGAGGACGAGCAGCCCGACGAGCCCCGACAACACCGTCGCCGCGACGTTCCCCGTCACCACCCCCGTGGCGACGATCAACCCCCCGACACCCGTGTAACCGACCGCGAGCTTCAATCCGTATCGGTCTCGCGCAGGTCGTGGCATAATTCCCCGGTTCTACACTCGCCCACTTCAACGTTCCCGATAGTTTACCAAAAATGATAGGTAGAGAACCGTTTATGCGATATGTGCATTCTGTCTACAGAATTTTTACCCCCTGTCGACGACAGCTTTCGGCGCCTCAATCGAGCAGAGCAAACACGACGGAGGCGTCGTCGGGCGGGCGCAGCCCGACGGCAGTTCACCCTGAGGTCTGTCCCAAGGCGGCGGCGGGGTCCTCGTCGGTCACCACCGCCTCGTAGAACGTGCGGTGGTCGGCGGCGACGGCGTCCCAGCCGCGTTCCTCGTATTCAACGGGGCCGCCGGCCGCCAACCCCGTGCCGATCCCGTTGGCGATGCTCGCGGCGTCCCGGTCGACCGTCACCAGACAGTCGTCGGGCAACACCTCCGCGGCACCGCACTCGGTGGAGACAACACGGGTGCCCGCCGACAACGCCTCGACGATGGTGATCCCGAACGGCTCGGAGCGTGACGGGGAGACGAACAGATCCGCGGCGGCGTAGTAGTCCGGCAGTTCCGGCTCCGGCACGAAGCCGACAAACGCCACCTGATCGGCGACGCCGGCCAGCTCGGCGAACTTCTCCAACTGTGCGGTGAGGTGGCCCGTCCCCCCGATCACGAGGGTCACGTCCTCGCGGCGTAGCTCCGCGAGCGCGTACAACAGGTACTCGATCCCCTTCTGGTCGGTGTGGCGGCCGACGAAGAACAACATCGGCCCGTCGATCCCGAGTTCGGCCTTCAGGTCGCGGTCGCCCGGCTCGACGCTCGGGAACCCGTTGTGGATCACGGCGGCGTCGCCGCCGTACTCCCGGCGGAGCTTGCGAGCGGTGTAGTGGCTGACGGCGATCAGGTGGTCCGACCGGTTGACGACGCGTTGTTCTGCGCGTTGTTCCCGGGCGGGCGGCTCGGCGTTGCGGTCCGACGACAACGAGTGGAACGTCGTCACCCACGGCACGTCGTGTTCCGCTTGTGCGCGCGAACCGGGGTTGTAGCCGAACCAGTCGTTCGTGTGGATCAGGTCGGCGTCGGCCGCGTGGTCCACGAACGCGCCTGAGAGGCGTCCGATCCGGGTGACGATGTCGCCGTCACCCGTCTCGACGCCGTGAACCCCCGGCCGGTCGTCGGGCGCGTACTCCGCCGGCAACACCAGCTCGATTGTCACCTCTTCGTCGGGGGCGAACTGCTCGTACAGCTCTCCCACCGCCGTGTCTAGCCCACCGGTGACGTTCGGTGGGAATCCCCACCCCAGCATCAGGACGGTGTAGCTCATCGTCTCCCACCTCGCGAGGCACCCACTTAATGTGTGGCCTGCTCCCGTCGGCCGACCGACGGAGGCCCACCACCGTGTTCCAGCCGCTGGGAACCTGTGTACGGTATTAGACTGTCGGCGAGACAAGAGTCGTGTGGTGATCAGGATGACTTTGACATCCTCCCACCCCTGAAGGGGTGGGATTCCTCCGGTGGGGATGTTGGCTA